>JGI10211J34971_10003664_pt1 | contig 12279 bp, 9 predicted proteins | sample Etolagsediment_FD_34971 | JGI IMG/M metagenome (IMG submission 34971) | reverse complement strand
CTTGTTTTATAGCCACCACTATATCCATGCTTAAGCTCCTGCTAAGAAAGAGGAAAAATTGGCTACAACGAACATGGTTACCAAGAGGAATCTATTCTACATTGAGTCTATCGGCTATAACTCAGCCCGTTTTTACTAAGCAAGCATCAGCTACAATCTCAGAGATATCCCTTACTTTTAGCCTCTCTTCAAGCCCCTCTGCTTTGACTGCGTCTTCCAGCATGGTCATACAGTTAGGGCAGGCTGTCGCAACAATGCTGGCTCCAGTATCGCAGGCTTCGCGGATCCTGATTCTTGCCGGGCTATTCTCACTGCCGCCGAGAAAATCGGTATAGAAGTTGCCCCCGCCGCCACCACAGCAGAGGGCTCCCTCTTTACTTCTCTCCATCTCTACCAGTTCAACTCCGGGAATAGCGTGTAGCACTTGCCTTGGAGCTTCATACTCCTTATTCCAGCGGCCGAGGAAACAGGGGTCATGGTAGGCAACTTTGGCATTCAATCTATTGGAAATATCTAGCTTTCCATCTTTAATAAGGTCTCGAAGAAGCTGGGTGTAGTGATATACCTCAAAGCAACCATCGTACTTAGGATAGTCGTTTTTAATTGCGTTGTATGAGTGTGGGGAGAGGGTAACGATCTTGTTTACTCTCAAATCTTTGAATTTCTGAATGTTCTCTTCAGCCAGCGACTGGAATAGGCTCTCTTCGCCTAGTTTACTCACCTCGTTACCATCGCAGTTCTCCTCATTGCCCAGCACCCCAAAAGAAACGCCGGCTTTTAGCAATACCTCTCCTAGCGCCTTTGCTGTCTCTTTGGCTCTGGTATCATATGACCCTACACAGCCAACATAATAAAGAAATTCCTGTCCATCATAGTTTTTTATCCCCATCCCTTCAACCCATTCTCCCCTCTTTGATCTAGCATTGCCATAAGGATTTCCCTGCCTCTGAATATTCTCCAAAAAATCCTTGACAACAGATGGTATTGAGCCTCTCTCAACCATCTCACTCTTAGCGGCTATGATCATGTCAACGATATCATCATGAAAGCGATATGGACATTGCTCAACACAGTTTTTGCATGCGGCGCATGAGTATACAATCTGGGCAAGATGGTCTGTCCACTCTATTTCATCATTTAGCCAGGCTCTTATCAACCACAACCGCCCCCCCGTGGAGTAGCTTTCCAGACGGAATCTGGCATAAGCAGGGCAGTTATTCACCTCCATCCAATTACTCGGAAACTTACAGTAACCACATCTGAAGCATCTGTGTATGATGTCTTTGTATTTATAATCTGCAAGAGCCATTACATTACCTCCCAATTTCCAGGGTTCATAATTCCGTTAGGGTCGAGAAGTTCCTTTATTTTCTTCATTAGTTCGAGGGTATTTGGTTCCATCTTCTCCATAATTAACTTCTGCCCATAAACACTTGGCTTCCAGGGGATTCCTCCTAGTTTGAGAGCAAGCTCATCCGATTCATGTAGAGCCTCCCTTGCCTGTCTGACGCTTTCTGGGTCTGCCCGATTGAATGCGTATGACCAGAAGAACATCATGGCGTGAGACCTTCCGATAACTCGTCCTCCTAAAGTGTAGATAATATCGTGTTTTGAAGAGATCGCCTCACCTTCTCTGCAACACTCGGGATATGTATCCACCGGTAATATTGCTCCCACATATTCAAATCCGCCACCCCTCTTAATGTCGGCGACTGTTGTAATCGTAGGTCTCTGTTGCCCTGTTCTAAAATCCGGCGTCGTACCCATAAATCCGCAATCCCCATTCCGAATATATTCCCCTAGGATATCTTCGCGGATCAACTGTCTCTTAAACTCGATCTCCTTCTCGGAATCTCCGTTTATGTTGATTGTTATGATGTGGATCCCCCTAACGGCAAGTGGGAGTCCTTGGATGGAGGAAACCAGATCTCCCACCATCTCTGTGTGAGTGATTTTAAGTAGGATCTCTGGAATTAGCTCTGCATTCTCTACCAAGAATCGATCAACACCGTTTATCTTTTTGCACGGGAAAAGCCTGAGCGACAGCTTGGTAATGATGCCCGTGGTGCCAAACCATCCGAGAAAGAGCCCTAAATCAGGTAAAGGGTGTTGCGCAAACCAATAGGGAGATACCGAACAGGAGCCTATTTTGCACAGCTCTCCCGTTGGTAGTACAACCTCCAGTCCATTAACCATGTCGGAATTGAAACCATATGGCTGGGCAAGATCACCTTGCCCATGTATCATTATATTGCCCCCGATCGTGGCTTGGGCTGGTGCCATAGGCTCTGAGTGCATCAGATTAGGATGATACCTCTCCAGACAGGATATTAGTTTTCCCTGTGAGACGCCAGCCTCGACAATAACATACCTTGCCTTTTCATTTACCTCTATTATGGTGTCCATCCTTTTCATATCTAGCACGATGCCTCCTCGCAGAGGCATAACCAGACCGGTTAGAGCTAATCCACCACCTAGTGGAACTACGGGAATTTTTTCTTTATTTGCCAGCTTTACTATTTGTTGAACTTCCTCTGGTGTCCTCGGCGCCACCACATAGTCGGGCCGGTGAGACTCCGCCGTCCCTAGACTATGAGAATAGATGTAAAGCTCCTCCTGCTCGGTGGAAGCATGGCCCTCCCCCACTATTTCAACTAAGGATTTATATATGGAATCCACAATATCACCTCCATCCTGCAGGTTGCTCGCCTATGGCAAGTCGGCAAAGGTCGCTCAAGTATATGGGCCATATGCCTTTTTTAGCGACCAAACGGCTTAAGGTATCGTAGCAGGCAGGGCAATTAAAGACACAGAATTGAGCGCCAGCGTTTACCATATCTTCTATATTTCTCCTTTGTAAATCAGCAGCAAGTTCATATCTCCCTTCATATCTTTGCCCAATGATCGCACCTCCGCAGCACAGAGCATTCTCGCCAATATACTCTCTCTGGCCATCGACCCCTATCAGGTTAAAGATATCGTCGACGAAGTGTAGCTTATCCGGGGAAAGACGAGATGAGCAGGGACGCTGGTAAGACACTTTCAAATTAAGTGGTTTGATCTCATCCTTGAGTTCCTGCAATCTATTATAGAGATACTCAAAGAAATGAACGGATTTGAACGGAACCTCTATACCAACCGCAGGAGCGTATGAGGTAAAGGTTCCGTAACACTCGTCATGGAAAAATATGACCTCTTTGACATCGTGTTTAGCGATAGTATCTATAATGCCCGGAAGTCTTTCTTTTATTACCGAAGTCCTGGCGTAGTGCAGGTACATAAGCTGACAAAAAAGATGAACCGCCGTTCGAGGGTCCACTGATAGCAAAGAAAGACCTTCAAAAAGTTTGCCCTGTATTAAATCGACAAGGGGAGCGAACATACCCATACTTAGCACAGGCTCCTTGACTTTCTCTATCTTGAGGTCTCCCCTCCAAGGGATGCCCAATTGGATAGCCTGTTTGATAAGAGGCCTGGGCGGAGGTGGTATGTCTAGTTCTTCCTGGCGTTCAACGATTAGATAGAATGGGTGATTACCCATTTTGCAGTATTCCTCGCAGGCATAGCACGTTACGCAATCGTGTAACACAAAGGAATCTTCACCGTTGATTATTTTCTTCATCTCTACTTTTGCTGTATCTCTGTCTATATCCATATACTGGCACTTGGTGAGGCAATCGCAAGTCTGGCAAGCCAAGCATTTCCTTTCATCAAACCTTAATTCGTACATTCATTCGCCTCCTCGCCTGAGTTACTACCTGGATAGATTACTGCAATATCCTCACTGGCAAACAGCACCATTCTAGCAGAAAACAGGTCCATGATAAATGATTCTACGCATTCAAATGATTGGCTACCTGCCATTGTCTTTGGGCGGCAGGCAGAGGGCCCACTGGTTCTGCCAGAGCAGTCAGACCACCTCCCAATTTCCAGGGTTCATAATGCCGTTAGGGTCGAGAAGCTCCTTTATCCTCTCCATAAGTTTGAGAGTATTGGGATCCATCCTTTGCATCATTAGCCTCTGCCCGTAAACACCTGGTTTCCATATAGTTCCACCTAATTCCAGGACAAGGGCATCTGTTTCGTGTACTGCTTCCCTCGCTTGGCTGACACTCTCCAGGTCTACTCGATTGAATACGTATGCCCAGGCAAACATCATAGAGTGAGATCGTCCGATAACCCGCGCAATCAACAGTTGAGGAATATCGTGCCTGGAACAGATCTCAGCCCCTCGTCTACAGCACTCAGGGTAGGTTTCTACCGGCATAATCCCCCCGACATATTCAAATCCTCCACCCTCCTTGGCGTCAGCGACTGTAGACAACAACATACTGGGTCTCTCGGTAAAACGAGCTTTCATAGGAGGTGGTAAGTCGACGAATCCCCCATCCCCATTGCGAATATATTCCCCAAGTGCATCATCCCAGATTAACCCTGTCTTGAATTCGAGTTCCTTTTCCGAATCAGCGGTGATATATATAGTTACATGGTGCAGACCCATACGAGCGGGAATGGTCGTTTGAGTTCCGGCGAATATATCTTCAGCAATCTCTGTGTGAGTGACTTTATATATGATTTCTGGAACCAACTCGGCATCCTCAACAACGAACTGCTCCATCTCCCTTATCCGTTTCGATGGGAAAAGCTTAAGCGACAGCTTGGTAATTATACCAGTGGTACCGAACCACCCAAGGAAGAGTCCTAAATCCGGTAAGGGGTGTAGGGTGAACCAAATAGGAGATACCGAGCAAGAGCCGATTTTACACACTTCGCCAGTTGGTAAGACAACCTCTAGACCGTTAACCATGTCGGAATTGAAACCATACGGCTGAGCCAGATCTCCTTGACCATGAATCGCTGCATTGCCCACAATAGTAGCAGGGCCTGGTGCCTGAGGCTCTGAGTGCCTCAGGTTGGGATGGTACTTCTCCAAGTAGGATATTAGCTGACCCTGNGAAACGCCAGCCTCAACAACTACATATCTTGCCTTTTCATTTACATCTATTATTGTGTCCATCCGCTTCAGGTCCAGCACGATCCCTCCCCGTAGAGGTACAGCCAGGCCAGCTAAGGACAACCCTCCTCCAAGGGGAACTACTGGGATTTTTTCCCTATTTGCTAGCTTAACTATTTTTTGTACTTCCTCCGTTGTCCGCGGCGCCACTATATAGTCCGGCCGGTGAGGCTCAGTCGTCCCTAAGTCATGGGAATATATGTAGAGTTCCTCTGGTTGGCTGGAAACATGGTCCTCCCCAACTATTTCAGCTAATGATTTAAATATTGAATCCACAGTATCATCTCCATTCTGCTAGTTTCTAGCCAACAGCGAGCCGACTAAGGTCGCCCAAGAATATGGGCTTCAAGCCGCTCTTGGTAATACGCTCCGACAGGGTAAGGAAGCAGTAGGGGCAGTTGAAAACGCAGAATTCGGCCCCAGCGTCCATCATATCTTTTATATTTCTCCGCTGCACATCAATGGCGAGTTGACGGCTCCCTTCCTTTCGCTGCCCTCTGATAGGTGCTCCGCAGCATAGGGCATTCTCGCCAACAAACTCTCTTTTGACGCTCTCCACCCCTATCAGGTTGAAGATATCGTCGACGAAGTGGTGTTTATCCGGGGCAAGCCTAGACGAGCAGGGACGCTGATAAGCCACCTTCAAATTCAGCGGCTTTATATCATCCTTGAGTTCCACTAGCCTGTTGTAAAGATACTCGAAGAAATGAATAGGTTTGAACGGGACTTCGATGCCCACGGCAGGGGCGTATGAGGCGAAGGTACCGTAGCATTCGTCGTGGAAGCAAATGAGCTCCTTGATGTTATGCTTGGCAATGTTCTCAATTATCCTCGGGAGCCTCTCTTTTATTACCGAAGTCCTGGCAAAATGCAGGTACATCAACTGACAGAAGAATTGCATCCCTTCTTGATTCTCTAGTGGCAGGACTGTAACCCCGTCAAATAGTTTCCCCTGGATTGAACCGGCAAGCTGACCGAACATGCACATGCTGAGTGCCGGCTCCTTAACTTCCTCAGTCTTGAGCTCTCCCATCTGCGGGATAGCCAATTGGACCCATTGCCTGATAACAGGCGCGGGTGTAGGCGGTATGCCCAATTCCTCCTGGCGCTCAACTATTAAGTAGAAGGGGTGGTTCCCCATTTTGCAGTATTCCTCGCAGGCATAGCATGTTACACACTGGTGCAATACGAATGAATCTTCGCCGTCGATTATCTTCCGTATCTCTGTTTTCGCCGTATCTGTGTCTATATCCATATACTGGCACTTGGTTAGACAGTCACAAGTCTGGCAAGCCAAGCATTTCTTTTCATCAAACCTTAGTTCAAACATTATTTCGCCTCCTCTTTAGGTCGTGCAGGAATTCTATAATCAAGCGGTTGACCTCATCGGGCCGCTCCTGCTGGGTCCAGTGCCCGCAATTCTTAACCAGGCGGGTGGTGAGATTGGGAACATGACTTTCCATGCCATTCGTCATTTGTGGTGTGAGTATCGGGTCATTCTCGGCACAAATCATGAGAGCGGGCATAGTGACTTTGCGGCCGGTGAGATGAGCGGTGGTCTCCCAGTTGCGGTCGAAGTTGCGATAGTAATTGATCGGACCAGTGAGGCCCCCTTTGTGGAAGGCATTAGAAAAGACCTTGAGGGTCTCCTCGGTAATGAAGCTTTCTTCTGTGGCGAGACGGCGCATCGTCGTTTCCAGAAAGGCCTCTATATTAGGCTCAATATCTGCTTCTGCCCGTCCCGGCTGCTGAAAATAGATGATATAGTTGAACCGGCCGTCAGGGGTTTGGCTGAAGGCCTCTGTTGGCCGCACGGGGCCGTGAAGTTGAAAAGGGGTATTCAGTGAGATCACTCGCTCAACGCGCTCTGGAAGCATCAAAGCCATCTGCCAGGTAATAATGCCACCCCAATCGTGTCCCACAATCACTGCGCGCTCCAACCCAAGAGCATCAAGTAAACCAATTAGGTCTCCAACTAGATGATGGATGTCGTAGGACTCGATTCCATCGGGCTTGTCCGTCTCACCATATCCTCTTAGGTCGGGGGCAATAGCGTGGAAGCCTGCATCGGCCAGGGCTGGTATCTGGTATCTCCATGAATACCAAAGCTCGGGAAAACCATGAAGGAGAAGTATGGGGAAACCCTCTCCCTGTTCAACGTAGTGCATACGGATTCCATTGGTTTCAATAAAACGGTGTTGCCATTTCTTGTTCATGCAACCAGCTCTCCGCTGGATATGTCGCAATCCTGATCAAGATCTTCCTGCTTGTATAGCTTTGACACTCTATCAAGCGTAGATTTTGCATGCCTGGTCGTTCATAGTGGCAGAATGCCAAACACTCTATCTTAAGACCCTCGTGGAATTATAGCACATTCACCGTACCAAGTGGCATCGGCAGCGTGGGGTCTCACAAACTGATTGAAAGTGGTCCGAAAGAACAGCCTGAGTTCCTGTCATTTACATACAGTTCTCTAAAGCCACTAGGGATTATCCGTCATTAGGATCCGGTTTATGGTTGGCAAAATATTTCTGGTACTTACCTTTTCTGCTATTGACTAACATGGGGTTATGGTTTATGTTGCGCGTAGAATTACCAGGTATCTGAGCAATTTCTATCGCGAGTGTTCAAATGGGGGACTTATTTTATTCTCTATTGCTAGCCCTGGGCGCTTTCGGGATAGGTGCCTGCCCATTTTCGGTATGGATTGGCCAGTGGCGCCTGGGTAAAGATATAAGAGATTACGGAGATGGCAATCCCGGTTCTGCCAATGTGTTCCGATCTGGAGGCAGTAAGCTTGGTTCCCTTGCATTGGGCTTGGACATATTGAAAGGTGTGCCATTCGTAGCGCTGGCGCACTGGTTTTTTAATTTGTCAGAGCCGGCAGTTTTAGCGGTCGCAGTGAGTGCGATATTGGGACATGCTTTCTCCCCCCTGCTCCGCTTCAAAGGGGGTAAAGCGGTGGCTATCACTTTTGGTGTCATGCTGGCGCTGCCTCAGCACGAGATACTGGCGGCATTTGCCATATTTATGGTGTTAGGTTTCCTTTTCATACAAAGTGACTCTTGGGCAGTGATACTCGCTGCAGCGGGCTCATTGGCTTTTCTTGCGATAATGGGGGCAAGACCCTGGGAAACGTTATTCATGCTATGTGTGCTTGCAATACTGGTAATGAAGCATTATCGTGAGTTGCAGACTATTCCCAGCCTTAACGGAAGGCTGATTGGTTGGCTTCAAATAAAGGGGCGAGAAACCTAAGTTAGCAATCGCAGGACGAGAGCATGATATATCAGATGGTAATAGCCGCAGGCCTGCTTATCTTTGTGTTTAATCTTGTTCTCAATTTGAGATCCCTCAAGAGGCCACTTACAAAGGGCGCGATAGATGGACCAGCACCTCTCATCTCTGTCCTTATCCCCGCCAGGGATGAGGAAGCGAATATAGGGAACTGTCTAGAATGTCTGAAGAGACAGGATTATCCCAATTTTGAGATTCTGGTGCTGGATGACGATTCCTCGGATAATACGGCTCATATCGTTCAACGGATGGCAGCTACTGACAGCCGTATCCGACTGCTCAGGGGCGAACCTCGTGATGAAGGCTGGGCAGGTAAGCCATTCGCCTGCCAACAGCTGGCCAAGGTGGCTGGAGGTTCATGGCTACTGTTTATCGATGCTGATACCACTCATGCTCCCCATATGCTACGCAGTGTGCTTGCCTTAGCTCTCAAATCAAAGCCTGCGCTGTTATCTGGGTTTCCCCATCAGCTTACCACTTCTCTACCTCAGAAGATGGCAATTCCAGTCATATACTTTATTATCATGAGCTGGTTACCATTATGGTGGCTTCAGCGCTGCAAGAAGCCGAAACCGTCACTGGCCATCGGTCAGTTCATGCTTTTCCCTACGGAGGAATACTGGCGCATCGGCGGGCATGAGGCAGTGAAGTCTCAAATACTTGAGGATGTCTGGATGGGTGCGGAGGTTTGCCGACATGGCGGGCGGCATATGGCAATTGATTTATCGCCGGTGGTTTCATGCAATATGTACCGGAGCGTGGGAGCGATGTGGGAGGGGCTTGTCAGGTCGCTTTATTCAGTGGCAGCCGTTTCGCGGCTTGGGCTAGTAGTGTTGCTTGGGGCTGGCTATGTTTTCTTTTTAGCTCCCTTCTACTCGCTTTGGAACGTTCTGGTTTGGACGGCTACTCCAATTGAAATACGGGGCGTTATATTTTTTCAGGTGGTTGCCATTATAACTATGCGCTGGCTTGTGCATAATCGCTTCAAGGAGTCGCCTGTTTCGACTCTACTGCATCCGTTTGGATTCTCATTTCTTTATCTGGTCGCACTTTATGCCGGTGCGCTGCGGGTGGTCGGTGGTAGTGTACACTGGAAGAAGCGGATATATGGCACGGATACCTGTGTGGAGGAGACCGGATCCGTCGAGCTAAGCCGGCAGTAGCAACAAGACCGCAAGTCTAAGGGAAATGTGAATAGCAGTTAGAAACCCAACCACCAGTGTTAATGCCTTGACCTCACATCACAATTATCCAGAATAGTTAGATTGTGATAAAACCATTTACTATTGGCCTAGCTAATAGGAAAGAATTGACAAGACATCGTGGTTATTTCAAAATAGCATCATTGTTTTGATATATGGGGATAAAGGAAAGGAGGGGGCATGCCGAGGAGAAAGAGTGAATGGGATCAGGTTAAGCAGGGCTATTTGAACATGCAAGAGCTGGGTAAAACCGTAGAAGAGAGGGAGTATATACCAGAGAAGGCATGCGGGAAGTGTAAGAACTTTTTCGCTTCTGCCGGACTTACAGCTGGCCAGTGTCTCGTTTTGAAGACAGGTTCTCATATAGAGAGCGATCCGCCGGTGTTTGTGCTGGATGGTGAAGTGAACTTGATGTCAGATATAAAGATGGATGCCAGCAAGTGTAAGTATTATGAAGAGATGGAGCTTATTGACACTGATATTGGAGAGGCATTCGATCCGCGGTATAGTCGTCACCAAAGGCAATTGATGAAGTGATGCTGGCTTGGGGAGTGGGGAGAACTAGACAAGCTGGTGGCAGTGTATTGGTGATTACACTGATTACCGGGGCGTGAGCAAAAAGCAGGAGGTAAGGTGAATGGCGGAAATAATTGCAAAGCAAAGTGCAGCGCCAGATAAGTCGGTAGATGAGCTTGAGACGGAAAGGGCATGGTGGTGGGCGGCAGAGAAGAAGAGGTCGCCGAGGCTGGACTACCTGAGGAAGGCAGTGTGGAAGAAGGGGCGAAGGGGGGGGGCGTATGAGCAGGGACTAAAGATCGACCTGGAAAGTCCGCAGATATACACCGAGGGCTGGCAGGCGAATGAAGGTGACCCACTTATGCTGAGAAGGGCGAAGGCTCTGGCCTACATGATGGAAAATAGGACTGTTTTCATCACCGATCATGCCCAGCTTGTGGCTACCGAGGGTAATCTTCCGAATACCCTGTATGCCAATGCGCAGATGATCGGTGGTGAGGTCTACAACGATCCAATCATCATCCCTGAGCCGGAGGAGGAGTCACTACAGATAATGTCTGACGTCGCCAACTACTGGGGCACTCAGGGTCATATAAAGGAGATGTTCAAGATTCTCAGAGCTGAGGATATCGGGAAGTACATCACGGGGGCACTTATGTGGGGGTTCCCTTTCGGTGGCAGCTATGGTTATGCCGGTAAAGACTATGAATACATATTCGGCAAGAACCAGGAAGTGGGGGGTGGAAAGGGATTTGAGGATATGATCAACGACATCCAGGCAAAGATCGATGAGGCTGAGGATCAACTGGATGGTACACCGGATGGAGCTGAGCTGGACCTTTATGAGAAGCTGCCAAACTGGGAGGCGATGCAAATCGCACTGGAGGGGTGCATCAACCACGCCAGGCGCTATGCCAGGCTGGCGAGGATAATAGCGGAGAACTTCGAACCGGAAGCCAAGCGCAAGGAGGAGCTGTTAAGGGTTGCCGAAACATGCGAGTGGGTGCCGGCGAAGCCGGCGAGGACCTTCCAGGAATACCTTCAACTGCAACACTTTATACAGACTTGGACCAGACTGGAGGAATTTGAGTCGGCGTGGCCTACGCGTCCTGACTATTACGGTTGGCCCTATTACAACAAGGATGTGAATATAGATAAGACTCTCACCAAGGACGAGGCTCTCGACTTGGTAGGAGAGTTCCTCATCAGAGCCTACGAAATGGGCCATTTCTTAGGAAGGGGGGGTGCTGAGGCGCTGCAGGGCATAGTGGGAACATGGGTGTGGACCATGGGTGGGGTAAATAAAGATGGCTCCGATGCCTGCACCGACCTGACGACGGCGTTCCTGCAGGCAGCCAGGATGGTGCGTGTGTCCAATCCCACCTTTGGCTTCCGCTGGCATCCCCAGGTGAAGGATGAGGTAATGCGGGAGATATTCGAGTGTATCAGGCACGGTCTGGGCTATCCCTCGATACGCAATGACCCCGTCCTTATTGCTAACGGCATGCACTGGCACGGACATCCGCTGGAGGAGATGAGGACATGGGTACACCAGGCGTGCATGTCGCCCTGCCCCACCACCAAGTACGGGTATCAGCCATGCCGCATGGCATCGGCGACGATGAATGCTTCCAAGATGGTTGAGTATGCCTTGCATAATGGCTATGACCATTGTATGCAGATGCAGATGGGACCGAAGACTGGCGATGCGCGTCAGTTCACCGGCTTCGAGCAGTTGTTCGAGGCGTGGGTCAAGCAGATGGAGTGGCTGATGAACTTTGGTGTGCGCATCGTTAACGCCGGGCGAGCGAACTCATATAAAAATTTCGGTCGTCCATACCTATCGGGCATATCCGAGAGGTCGGTGGAGAGCGGATGGGACGCAGTCGACCCGAGGTCCGGTGAGCGAGGCAATAGCTGGATCACCTTTTTCACCTGGGTTGAGAATGCAGATGCCCTGGCGTCGGTGAAGAAGATGGTATTTGACGAAAATAAGTACACTATGGACCAGTTGATAACCGCTCTTGAAGCTAACTGGGAAGGCTACGAGGAGATGCGCCTAGACTTCGTCAAGAATGCTCCCAAGTGGGGCAATGATGACGACTACGCAGACGACATAATGGTGCGCTGCCTGCACGAAGTGAGCAGGCACTCCCACGAGCTGAAAGACCCGTGCGGGAACCCCTGGCCTGTCCTGCCGGAGAACGTGAGCGGCAACATCCACTTCTCCAATAGGGTACATGCCTTGCC
>JGI10211J34971_10003662_pt1 | contig 12286 bp, 2 predicted proteins | sample Etolagsediment_FD_34971 | JGI IMG/M metagenome (IMG submission 34971) | reverse complement strand
ATGGGTTTTATTTAAAAAGCTAACCTAAATGCACACCTGAAAAGCTGTTTTTTTCATTTTTTTCCTCTATTTTGGCGTGTTCTTCAAATAAGGGTATTTTTACTGGAATTGCGAAGGGTGAGAAGTTTGAGGTTATTATTGCCTCTCCTTTATCTAAAGCAGCTATATTTCTTCCATCTGCGCTTAGGTCTTGTGCTGATGATTCTATTATTGCTTGTCTTTCTGGGGCCATTTCTATCCCCAGTATTATTTTTGTGTTCATATTAGCCAGAACTTGTCTTGGAATAAGTGAGGGCAATTGCGTAATAGCAATAAGCCCAACTTTAAACTTCCGCCCTTCCCGAGCGATCGTAGAAAATATATTTGATCCTTTTTCTAGTACTTCTTTTCCTAGTACTCTTGGTGCTTCTTCTAGAACTACCGATATTACTGGTTTTTCTTTTAAATTTCCCAGTTTCTTATAGTTTTGGTATTTTCTGAATGCTTCTGTAGCTATTAATGATCCAATTAGTATTTCTTGTCTGCTTGATAATGAGGATGTATTGACAATTACTGTTTTGGCTTTTTCTAGATCTGCAGTTATGTCTGATGTTGTTGTTTCTCCTGCTTTTATGTCAAATACTCCGGAACAAGTTAACGTATTATTCCTAAATGTGATATTTAATAGATCGGATAGTCTTCTTTTTACTACTGCTAGTGTGGCTTCTTGTACGTTTTTTATTGGTTTATCGATTAGTAATGACTCTATCCATTCTTCTCCATATTCTTTATATGCTAAAGATAGGCATTCTTTTTGGGGCGTACTCCATTCTACTGCTCCGTTAAAATGTTCAGGTCTTAATCCTTTTATGTTGATTTTCAGGGTTCTTTGTCCGGTTGGAACATTAGAAAGTGAATAATAAACTATATCTTTACTTTTTAATCTTTCATAATATTCATCATGTGGATCTAATACTAACATTCCTGCGTATGCTTTATCAGTCAAATCCCATAACATTACTGAAGTTAAGTTGGATTTTCCTCTTCCTGTTGTTGCAGGGATTAATACGTGGTGGCTTAGTATCTCTTCTCCTTTTAGTGAGATTGGTACATCTAATACTTTGCTTCCAGAACGTAATTTACCGAAGAATATTGGTTTTTCGGGTTTTACGAATTTTAGGTCTTCTTTTTTTACCTCTCTTACTTCTGAAAAGAATTTTGGCATTATTTTTGATGATTTTGCTTTTTCTTTTATTGTTAATAAACTTTTAAGTGATGCTAAGTTATATGTTCTTAATTCTTTGTCAAAGAATTCAGTATTTATTCCTTGTTCTAGATTCATTCCAGAGATTAATTCCAGGTTTGATTGTGATATTTGACTTCCAAAGCTTAAATCAGTTACTTGTAATAGTATCTTTTTGTCTTTGTCTTCTGCTATTAATAGTTCTCCAATTTCAAAATCTTCGTCAGTTTTTTGTCTTACGATTATGTTTTCAAAACTTCCGCTGATTATCTGTCCTTTTGTCATATTATTTTTTCTCAGAATTGTTATTTAAAGATTTATATTCTCTTATTGAGTTTCTTTGTTATCTTTTTTATTTTCTTGAGATCTTTATCAAATTTGAAGGTTCCATAACTCATTCCAAACCAGTTTTTAATTTCTTTTCCTGCTCCAGCAAATAAGTATATACATAATGCAACAACCAAAGAGGATATGAAATATATGTAGATCATCCATTTACTAGAACTCTTTACTCCAGATAACTCTTCCAGCTCTCGGTCCACAAGAGATATTGTTAAATCAGATAATTTCATTTTTGTCCTAAAATAAACGTAATCTGCATCACTTCGCAAATAAACCGGATCTAATAGTTTTCCATCGTTAATAAGTATTAATTCTCGTTCTTCAATATTTGTTAAGGGTATTTTTAGACTAACAATTGCATCCAACTCAGAGTTTGGTTTTATTTCTATTTTTTGGAATGAATCCGTTATGTTTATAAAGTCCACATTAATATCTACATCTTCTTCATTTGCCAGTATTCGTAAGTTGGAAACGTAAGTTTTATCTAATTCCAGTTCAACATAATTTGATACATTACTTTTATATATTTTATACCCTGTTTCTGTTTCTTGTATTTCGGGAATTGTTTCATTTTCTCTATCTTTAGTTATTACCTCGATTAGATTTTCTTCTTTTTCTTCTGGCACTTCAACAATATATCTGATTTTGTCGAAATTAAATATTGTATCTTGTCCCACATTAACTCTGAATAAATAATTTTTTGATTCGTAAAAGTCTTCAGGGCTTTCATTCAAATTGTTTATTATTTGTTGGTTTACAAATCTTGCAGATATCCCATCATAGTTACTGTATGAATATTTAGAACCATTGTAAAATACTATTCTTGAGAGTATTATATTGTTTGTTGTTGAACCGTGATTTCCTTTAACTAATACAAAATCTTCATTCCAGTCATCTGATGATGCTGAAGGTCCAAGAAACCCGCAACATTTTGATGATCCATAACATAATGATTCATAGTCTTCTCTTTCTAAACTGTAAACTTCCCATAATGTGCAGAGGTGTTTTCGTTCTATGTCTGAAAAGAATAAGGGTTTTATTTCAACATCAACTCCATCTGTAGAAGATGCCACCCCATCGTTGTCATAATCCCAATCCCCATCTGAATATTCTAAAGTTAATCCGATGTCTGTTCCTTCAGGGAGTTCTACATATTCTTCTACATTAACTTTTTCATTGTTAGTTGTTCTTTTAAGTAAGATGACTTTTGTTCCTCCCCTTATTAAACTCACTTCTACATTTCCTGTTCCAAATATTTCTCCTTCTACTTTTAGGTCATTTACTGTTGTGTTTTTTCCTGGACTCCATACATAGACTCCAGATGAGGAATATGGTTTGTTTACTTCGTAAACCATTTCTTTTAGAACATACCCTTCGCGTACTGCATTACCGGTTAATCCGATTATTGTATTTGAACCAAACAAGAAGATCATTCCCATGATTACTAAAACAGAATATACAAGCATTTTTTCGTGGGATTCTTGTTTCATTTTGTGATTGGAAAGAAGGGGTTACGCCAAAAACATTTGCTATTTTCGGGTTTAGCTTAGGGTTGTTTTTGACATAACGCGCCCCCTCAAAAAAGTATTATTTAAGTTTTTGTTTGATTTTATTGATTTCCTCCGATAACTTTTGGACGTCTTTATCGAGTCCTTTTAGGAATTTGAAACTAGCTAGTGGTTCTTCTTTGATGTAGTCTACTGGTGAGAAGTGTTTTACTGCAGCTATTGTTCCCATTGCTGCTATTCCGATTAATATAAAGTAAAGCAAGAATTTAGTACTTTGGTAGAAATCTCCCCATTTGAAGCATGCATCACACATTCCTCCACAATCTATTCCTTTTTCATCTTGGTTTTTTATTCCATCATTACATGTTCCTACTGGTGCGAACATTTCTTGTGTTAGTACTTCACATATGTCGAATTTTCCTTCTTGATCAAATTGTTTTTTACCACTTATGAAAACTTTATCTCCAGATGTACAATCAGGTATTGATACTTTTAGATATCTTTTTCCTAAATCTACTTTATCAGTTCCTACTTCATTTGCTATTAGCATTCCAACTAGCATTCTTGCTTTTTGGTCATCATTTAGTTCGGTATGTGAAAGATGTAGTTCCCAATAATCTTCGCATAAGTTTGTTACCTCTTGTCCTCCAACAGTTCTTACGTTTGAGGTTGTTAGTAATCCATCATTTGATTCTGTAAAGTTGAATAATAGTGAGGATGATACCTTTACGGGACCTAGTTTGAATGTGAATGGTTTGGTTCCTGCGATTACTCTGTAGTTTACTCCTTTTACTCTTTCTATTGCTCTTATCTTTTTTAGATCTTTTATTGATTGGCTGTTAAAGTCAAATACTGTGTTTAATGTTTTTGTGTTGGCTAGTGTTGATGCCATTGTATTTAGGCTTTCAAATGTGGTCATTCCTTGGTTTGGCACTCCCATTAATATCACTTCATCAACAGCATTCATATATTGTCGATTATTATCTCTACCATCCAATAATGCAAATTGGGATATTACTCCTCCCAATGAATGAGATACAATTATTATTTTTGAATAATCGTCAAGCTCATTTTCCATTAAGATGGAAAAGTCTTTTGCATTTTCATCTATGTGTCTATTGTGAGGGTATCCAAATGTCCAAACATCTACTGATTGTTTTGTTAGACTAAAATCATTTATCATTGCTTGGAATGCAGCAGGAGTACTTCCAAATCCATGCACTAATACAACTGCAATGTTTGTTTCTTCTGCCTCATATACTTGTTCTAAACTTGCATTGAAACAATTTACACATATTGTTCCGAGTATTGCAAATGTTGCATCATTATTTTGATCAAGATATGATGAAATGTTATTTATTTCGGCACTTACAGTTTTTGTTTCAGTATTTACTTCTGATTCAAATAATTTCCAGCCACCATCTCTTAATGTTGCTATTCTTAGTGATTGTTCTTCTACATTATCTGCTAGTTGATATGGCAGGGTCAAGGTTAAGTTTAGATCATTTATTGTTGCGGTTCTTAGTGTTAGTGGCATTCCTATTATTTTTAGGCTTGGATTTGCTGGTTGTCTTATTTCATTTATTATTCCGCTTAGGGATGCATATGTGTTGGTTGTATCTCCATGGAATTGTGCATGTATATCTCCGGAACTTAGTGATTTTTGTTCTAAATCTAATTCTTGCTCTATAAATGTTCGATTTAGTTCTGTTACATCTGGCAAGAATGTTTCTTCTGTTCTAATATATTCTTGTACTACTCCATTTTCACAGACTAGTGCGTTTAGATTTTCTACTTTTACCGGACCACAATATCCTCCCCTGCATACGTATACTTCATATTCTTCATAATTAAATGGTACTGCCACTGATAGATCTACCTTTCCTCCTTGACAGGTTACCTCAAATGGATCTACAATTATATCTCTTCCTTCTTCTAAATTTATACTTATTTCTTGGTCTGTTGGAGTTATTGCTACTTCTGCTAGTGCTTCATAACAGGGTACTTCTGAATTGTTGGTTGCATTTCCAGTAAAGTTTGCTGATACAAATGTATTATCATCTACCTCTACAAATGAATCTGGTTCATCAAATGATTCTGGTTCTGGTGGTTCGAAAGGTGAAAATATTTCGCAATCTGCTGGACAACTTGTTGGTGATTCATCATCATCACAACTTCCATCTCCACAAGAAGATTCTGAACAACTTTCTGATTCTGATGGTCTTCCACTATCTGTTCCACAACTGTTTACGTCTTGACATGTTCTTGTTCTTGTGCCACCATTACAACCACTCCAACTATTACATACCCATGAGGGGTTACATTCTTCTGGTTCTTCTGGTTCTTCTGGATCGTCATCTCCACCGCCGCCTCCGCCGCCTCCGCCGGATTCGGTTACAGTTATTGTTACGTTATTACTTGATGTTGCTAATACTGAATCATTTGCTGTGAAGACCACATAGTGTGTTCCTACAGTTGAAGATGATATTGTTGCAATTCCTGTATCTTGATCAATTACACTTGTGAATGTTCCTGTTGTTGCATTTGTAAAGTTTAAGTCATCACCGTTTGGATCTGTGAAGTAAGCACTTAGATTTATTGTTGTTGAACTTCCACTTGTGAATGAAATGTTTGGTATTGTTATTGTAGTTGGTGCTGCATTTAGTGTTGTATAATTTATCCAGATTATTTCACTTGCTTCATTTCCACTTGTATCATTTACAGTTATGTTTAACCAATATACTCCAAAGATATCTGTGGTGTTGGTTAAGTATCCACTACTGTTGATGCTGAAGTTGTCTGTGTTGTTTACGCTAAAGTTAGCTATTTGCACATCATCTGTTGCATTAATATCTAATGCTAATGTTGCATTTAAGTATTCTGTTACATTACTTATTCCAGTAAATGTTGGTGCAGTGGTATCAGAAGTTGAATCTCCATTATGTGCACTTATATTACTTGCTAAGAGTTGGTATATATTATCATCGTCATTACTCAAATAGACATATCCATTTGCTACTGTCGGACTTAAATAAAATCTTTCTCCAGCTGTAAAGTTGGCATATTGTATGCTAATATTTGATGCATTCAACTGATAAGCATTATTATCATAACTTGTAACATAAACATATCCTCCTGCAACGGTTGGGCTTGAATAAACTTCATCACCTGTTGTAAAGTTTGCATATTGTATACTGATATTTGAAGCATTCAACTGATAAACATTATCATCAGAACTTCCAACATAAACATATCCGTTAGCAACAGCAGGACTAGACCTGACCGGCCCTCCCGCAGTAAAGTTAGCAATTTGAATCGAGATATTACTTGCATTCAATTGATATATATTATTATAATAACTTCCAACATAGACATAACCATCAGCAACCGCAGGACTTGATTGTGAACTTGTTCCTGTCCCTATTGTAAAATTATTAACTTGCATACTAATATTACTGGCGTTTAACTGATAAAGATAAATTGAATCAGCAACATAAACAAAACCATTAGCAACCGCAGCACTAGAATAAAATCCTACATCCCTTCCAGTGAAATTTGCATGTTGAATCGTTATGTTTGAAGCATTCAACTGATAAATAATCCCTCCTCGATCTCCAACATAAACAAAACCATCAGCTACAACTGCCTCCGCACTTACTCTACTAGAAGTTCTAAAATAATTTACACTCTTACTAACATTTGAAGCATTCAACTGATATGTTCGGTTATATATTGTTGTTGAGATATAAACAAAACCACCAGTTATTACAGGATTTGTTTCAAACAAATCTACAATTCCCGAAAAATTGGCAAACTCAACACTTACATTAGTCGCATTAAGTTGGAAAACTCTATACTGTGAATTACCACTTCCAACATAAACGAAACCATTAGCAACTGCAGGTCTTGACTTTCCAGGGTTAACTGCACTATAATTAGCCCTATTCAATCCACTTATTGTTGGATAATCAACACCATCCCACACAGTATGATTTAAGTATTTTCCAAACATCCACCATTCTGTTGCGTTTTCTGAATCTTGTGTTTCGGCTTCTGTTTCTGCATTCACAGTCACCGTTCTTTCTTCAGTACTGTTCCAACTTCCTGCACTATTTTGTGCGTGTGCTTGATAATTATAATCTGCATTGCTTAATCCAGTTGTTGCATTTTGTGATTGGTTTACATAAAGATACCATTGTGTTGAATTAAACTTATTCAAGTTAGATGCATATATTTGGTAGGCTTCTGCTTCAGTTAGTGTTCTGTTCCATACTCTTATTTCATCTATTGATCCGTTCCAGGAACCAGGTTCTCCTGACCAGTAGCTTCCTATTTTGTCATCTACGTTGTTTGTTGCTGATGCTTGTAGTGTTGAGTAATCAAAGGTTACTGTTGATTCGTTAATTAGTTGTCCGTCTAAATAAGTGTATACTTTATCATTTGCATAATCTAATGTACAAATTACATGTTGCCATTTGTCTGTTGTTAATGCGTTATAATTTGTTGCTCCTTCGAATGTTTCGCTTTCTTCACTTCTTCCGCCGCACCTTAGTGCTCCTCCATATCTTGAATCTATTCCAAGTATCCAATAACCTCCACCAAACCATGCGTTGAATATTACATTTCTGTCTCCACCATTGTTCACTAAACTTCTTGGATTTACCCATGCTGACACAGTTATTGCATTTGATCCATTTAATAAAACGTTGAATGTGTTCTCTCCTAAGTGAATGTAATCATCTTCTCCATCAAAGAATCCTGCTTTTCCATATTTTCCATTTTCTGTTATGTTCGCTCCATTTTGCATGGTTCCGTTTGCTAATTGGTTTACATCTTTTAGTCTTGTATCATTCTCTCCAAGATCTGAAACATTATCAAAATTATACATTACTATTAAACTTTCATCATATATTGTGTAATTTGTTCCGTTCCAATCATATGTTACATTATTCAGATTACTTTCATTGATACTTACGTTGATTTCTACATAATTTGTTGTTATTGTTGCTCCATCTGCTGGCGTATCGCCAGTAAAGTTTACAAAGTGTCCTGCAACAGATTCGGAAGTGCTTAGTATAGTGACATTAAAACTTTCTGATACGTTAGTTATACTCTCATCTGCTATTTGTTTAACTGATGTGTTAATTCCCCAAGTCGTTCCTTCAGAACTACTAGCATTTAGATAAAATGTTACTAACTGACTTTCGCCACTTGCAAGCGAGATGTTTTGACTTGTATTTGTTATCTCACCTAAAGGCATAAGGTATTTTGTTATTATTGAAGGGTATTGTCCACTGCCAGAATAACCTGCAACAACATAATCTCCTTCGCTTGTAAGTGTAAAAATATCTTGGTTGCTTATAGAATATCCGGAAAGCCCGCCATACCATTGGATGTTTCCCCATTCATCAATTTTGAAAACAGTACCTGAAGAACCACCACGTTTAACAAATAAATATCCATCAGAAGTTTCTTGCATAGTAAGCGCATTTAGTGAGGAAAGAGACGAATGATTAATAGACTTGTTCCATTGTGGATCTCCAGATTGGTTTAATTTTTGCAATACCAAATCAGATGTATTTACATTCATTGCCAACATATACCCATTATCGGAAGTTTGTATTATTTCTAAGACTTCCCCATATCCAAAATCATCAATTGTTCGACTTATGCTTCCATATAGGACAGGGTGATAAGAATCACCTGAAGCTTTGTATCCTGCGGCCACATATCCCCCACTATATGAGTTTACAAGCTCGTTCAAGAAATCCACACCCACACCGCCATGTGTTGTTGTACTCAGTTCATTGCCTGAAGAATCTATTTTAACAATATATATATTCCCATGTGTTGGAACTCCTGTACCGTAACTTTGAGTGTTTCCTCCAATATAATAAGTTCCATCTGAGTTATTAATTATATGTTGAGCATAGTCACCCTCAGTTCCCCCATACGTAGTATAACCCCAAGGACTAGATGTTCCAGTAATTGAAACTGAAGAGTAGAAGAAATCACCAATAACTTCTCCCGATGCCTTATAACTCCCCACTACTTTTAAAGCATTATTTGCGAATATCATTTCATAAGCATGAGGATTTATTCTCATCATGCTATAATTTGCTAATAGTTCGCCATCAGAATCTAAACGCATAATTAATGGAATTCCGGTCGAACTATCCAGTCCTTCTTCATAAGGATATCTTCCCAAGATTGAAAGATTTCCTGCAGGTCCTTGAATAATTGAGACTGGAACGTTTTGTTCAGTATATGTGTTGGACCAGTTTATAATTGCTCCAGTTGGATGATTAAGAGTTATATTTAGTTCTCCACAACTTCCTTGCACACAGGTTACATTAACAGTTATGTTTATCAAATCATATCTTGTTTTATTTTGATTTTCTGTTGGATAAATCAAACTTATGTTTACTGAAGGAGTTATAACAACATTATCTTGACTTATATTGCTTGCTAAAAGTTGGTATATTCGTCCACTATTATCTCCAACATAAACGTATCCATTTGCTACCGCAGGAGATCTGACATATCCTGCAAGAGTTACATTGTTTATTTGTTTTGAAATGTTTGAAGCATTCAATTGGTATAGAGTACTATCTAAACTTCCAATATAAACCGATCCATCAGCAACTGCAGGAGAAGAGGCATCTATATTTCCTCCCGTTGTAAAATTAGCATATTGAATACTGATATTACTGGCATTCAATTGGTAAACGTTATCATCATTACTTCCAATATAAACAAATCCATTTGCTACTGCAGGCGAAGATGAACTTATGGCCTCTCCTGTTGTAAAATTAGCATATTGTATTGAAATATTTGATGCGTTCAACTGATAAATATTATTATCATCGCTTCCCACATAAACAAAACCATCAGCAACAGCAGGACTAGAATATACAATACCTCCAGTTGTATAGTTTGCATATTGAACACTAATATTACTTGCGTTTAGTTGATAAATAATATTCTCATTAGCTCCAGCATATATAAAATTATTTGCAAAAGCAAGAGAGTGTGTAAAGACATCAAAAGTATTGTATTGTATACTTATATTACTTGCATTTAGTTGAAATAGTTTATTAAGAGATGCAGCATAAGCATAACCATTTGAAATAACTACTTCGTAAAACTGAGATCCTCCAGTTTTATTTGCGTATTGAAGAGCTATGTTAGATGCATTTAATTGGTAAAGAATTCCATCATAACCAGAAACATAAACAAAACCGTTAGCTGCAGCCAGGTCATTATGTATTGTGGTTCCTATTGAAAAGTTAGCTACATAGAGAGAAACATTACTAGCATTCAACTGATAAACAGTATCATTATTAGCAATATAAACATATCCATCAACCACAATCGAGTGTCCTGAAAGAGGCGTCATTCCAGTAGTATAATTAGCTCTGTTCAATCCACTTATTGTTGGATAATCAACACCATCCCAACTAGTATGATTTAAGTATTTTCCAAACATCCACCATTCAGAAGCATTTTCTGAAGATTGATTGTAAGTTGGTGTTGAATCCACTGCTACAACTTGCCCCTTTAATGCATAAAAATAACCTTCTGTGTCTCCCACATATACAGTCCCGTCAACAATTACCGGAGATGCATAAATTCGTCCTTTATGTACATAATTTTGAAGTATACCTCCGTCAGTTATATTCAAAACAAAAGTTGTATTAACTTCAGTATTAAGCCCAGAACTAACAACTAAAACGTTATTGGAAACTACAGGCGTTGTTAAATCCCCTTCTAAATTAGTTGAATTCCAAATCTTAACTCCCGTACTACCATTCAAAGCATAAACAAAACCATCATAACTTCCAACATAAACAATTCCTTTAGAAATTGCAGTCGCAGAATAAACCCATCCTCCTGTTGTAAAATTCCAAAGAGCTGTACCAGTTGTTATATTCAATGCATATACCTTGCTGTCATCACTTCCAAAATAAATATACTCACCAACTAATGCAGGCGTATGAATTGCTTCTGAAGTTCCTGAATAATTCCACAAATAATGTCCTGTAGTTGCATTCAAGGCCCATAGCTTATTATCTGGATTCTGACTTCCAAAATAAACAACATCATTTTCTATTACAAAAGAAGAACGCATATCGTTCATTAAAGAATAATTCCAAATAAGATTTCCATTTGTTATATTAATGACCCATAATTTATCATCTAAGCTCGATCCAACATATAATTTTCCATCGTAAACTACAGGAGATGACCTCCCGGAGTCTCTTACTTGAGAGGTATTATATAAAGGTACTCCTGAACTTGCATTAAAAGCAAACAAACGGTCATCATCAACTACAAAAACCATATCTTCAACAATAACGGGTGAGCTTTGACTTGTAAATGAATGTCCTGAAGAATTCCAAACTTGTAATCCTGAACTCAGGTTAATTGCAAATAATTTACCCAAAGAAAATGCACCATAAATTTTCAAATAGGAAATATTATTTGATATTACTACCGCGCTTTTAATCTGTCCTCCGCCACTAAAATTCCATGATTGTCCAAACCCACCCACATTTACCGTTCCAGGATAATATCTTGTATTGTTTAGTGTTCTTCCAAACATTCTCCATTCAGAAGTATTTTGTGATGAACTATTTGGTCCTGTTACTGTTGTTGGTGTTGCAGCAGCATTTCCTTGACTTATATTACTTGCATTCAACTGATAAACATTATCATCATAACTTCCCACATAAACATATCCATTTGCTACTGCAGGACTAGAATGCACATCATGTCCTGTTGTAAAATTAGCAACTTCAATGCTAACATTTGAAGCATTCAACTGATATATATTATTATCATAACTTCCCACATAAACATATCCGTCTGCAACTACTGGAACCGACCAGATATTTCCTCCTGTTGTGTAGTTAGCAACTTGAATAGAGATATTTGATGCATTCAACTGATATGTGTTATTATCATGACTTCCAACATAAACAAAGCCATTTGCAACCGCAGTAGATGAATAAATACTACCCCCTGTTGTAAAATTAGCATATTGAATTGAAATATTACTGGCATTCAACTGATATGTGTTATTATCAAGACTTCCAACATAAACAAAACCATTAGCAACCGCAGTAGATGAATAAATACTACCCCCTGTTGTAAAATTAGCATATTGAATTGAAATATTTGAAGCGTTCAACTGATAAACAATGCCATCCCT
>JGI10211J34971_10003661_pt1 | contig 12287 bp, 14 predicted proteins | sample Etolagsediment_FD_34971 | JGI IMG/M metagenome (IMG submission 34971) | reverse complement strand
AGGATCGCATCCTTACTCATAAAGCCACTGGTAAGTGGCAGACCGGCAAGAGCCAAGGTTGCAATAGTGAAAGTTGCAAACGTCCAAGGCATCTTTTTCCAGAGGCCACCCATCCAGCGCATATCCTGCTCATGATGCATAGCATGGATAATCGCACCTGAACCAAGGAACAGACATGCTTTGAAAAATGCATGTGTCAGAAGATGGAACAGGCCGGCAGAATACGCTCCAACACCGAGCCCAAGCACCATATAGCCAAGCTGGGATACCGTGGAATAGGCAAGAACCCTTTTAATGTCATGCTGGGTAATCGCGATCGTGGCCGCCATGAATGCCGTAAAGGCACCAACAAAAGCGATAACCATCAGCGCATCCGGAGTAAGGATCGGGAAGATCCTGCCAACGAAATAGACACCTGCAGCAACCATAGTGGCCGCATGAATGAGTGCGGACACAGGTGTAGGACCCTCCATGGCATCCGGCAGCCATACATGCAGCGGGAACTGTGCCGACTTACCGACACACCCCATGAAGAGCAGGATCCCGGCGGCTGTCAGCCACGCCTGCGACATGTGGAACTCCCCTGCCTTGATATGCTGGAAAATCTCTTCATAGCCGAAGGTATGGAACTGCGAATAGAGGATCAGGATACCCAGCCACATGCCGATATCACCGACACGGTTTGTAAGAAAAGCCTTTTTCTGGGCATCTGCAGCACTGTCTTTATGGAAGTAGAAACCTATAAGCAGGTAGGAAGACAGTCCGACCAGCTCCCAGAAGATATAGATAGCAAAGAGGTTATCTGACAACACGATGCCAAGCATCGAAAACGTGAAAATCCCCAGGTAGGCAAAAAACCTGCCGTAATAGGTTTCACCGTGCATGTAGCCTGTTGAGTAGATATGCACCAGGAGACTGATCAGGGTTACCATGGCAAGCATGATGACTGTCAGGTTGTCGATCATGATCCCTATCTTGATCTCAAGAGGCCCGACTCCGGGTACATTTCCGAAATCGATCCAGGTGAAATCCCAGGCGATCCTGAAAGCAGGATCATAGGCAACGACAACCACCTGCCAGAACAAGTAAGCAGCAATCGAGAAGGTAGCGCCCAAGAGACCGATACCTATGAAATCCCCACCACGCGGAAGCCGCCTGTTGAAGAATATCAAGAGGACGAACGACAGCAGCGGAAGCAGCAGAACGAGAATGGATAACTGAATAAAACTGTGCATATCTCTTTGTTTTGAATCACTCCTTCATGGAGTCGATGCTTGAAACGTCTACCGTATTGAATGTCTTGTAGATATTAATGACGATCGCCAATGCGATGGCAGCTTCCGCCGCTGCCAGAACGATAACGAACAGGCTGAACATAACCCCTTCCATTCCCCCGTTATACTTCGAAAACGCGAGGAAATTTATGTTAGCTGCATTGAGCATCAATTCAACCCCCATCAGGATGACGATGGCATTTTTCCTCGTCACTACAGCAAACAACCCGAATGCAAAAAGCATGGCTGAAATAACGAGATAATGGGTAAGCCCTATGTGTGTAACTACATCCATGAATTAAGTCCTTAACGTTCGTTGTTGTGCACTTTATCAAACCTGGCGAGAAACGCCGCGCCAACCAGGGCAAGCAGCAACAGAATGGAAGCCATCTCAAAAGGCAGAACGTACCGCGACATCGTTTCCACACCTATCCTCTCGACAACGCTGCCCTGGAGCATACCGGCAGTATACCAGTCAGCCTGGACAACGAAAACATAGATAAGCCCGACTGCTACAGCCACAAGAATGATGATACCCGGCAACAGGTTCTGCACATCCGTCATGAGTCGATTGCCCATAACCTTATTGGTGAACATGACACCGAACAGCAGCAGTACAAGAATGCCGCCGACATAGACGACCACCTGGGTAACGGCAATAAAATCTGCTGACAGGAACACGTAAAGCGCAGCTGCACCGAAAAAAGTAAAAAGCAGTGAAAATGCCGAATAGATGATGTTCCTGGAAAAGACCACGAACGCTGCCGAGAACACCGTTATCGCGGCAAACAGGTAGAAAATGATGGTGTAAGTCAGATCACTCATTGTTGCTGCTGGCGTTTGGTTGCTGAGCCGGCTTTGGTTTTGGCGCCGGTTTAGCCTTGGGCGCGGGCTTCGCTGGCGCCGCTTTCTTCTCCTCTTCGGCCTTCTTGCGCATCAGGTCCGCCTCTATGCGACTAAGGTTACCGAAATGGTAGATCATGTGCTCACGATCGAACTCGGTAAAATCGCTGACCTTCGTATGGGTCAGGCATGCAGTCGGGCAGACACTGACACAGATGCCACAGGTCATGCATTTGGCAATATCGATATCGAACACTGGGATCCAGAAACGCTTCTGCTGGCCGCCAGATGTTTTACCACAGGTCTCGAGGTCAGCCTTGGTCACCTTGATGGTCTCCATGGTAATGCACTCGATAGGACAAGCCCTCACACACTGGCCACACCCTATACAGTCCTCGATATCGTTATGCAAGCGATAGCGGGCATTGTCCGGCGTCGGTATGGCCTCCCGGGGATACTGCAGGGTAACCAGACCGTCAACCTGNCCGAAATAGCCACTCTCCTCNATACCGGCTTCCCCCTTGCGTTTAAACGCATTGAAGAAATGCTTGAGCGTAATGCCCATACCGGTCAGGATAGTGCTGGTACTCGAAGCTATGTTCCGGAAATACTCACTCATAATCGTTCAGTCTCATTACATGTAAATTTCCCATACGGCAGTCAGGACGAACGCGACAAAGGCGAACGGGGTCAACACTTTCCAGCAGACATACATCAACTGGTCAACCCTGAGCCTTGGAAGGGTCCAGCGGAGCCACATCTGCAGGAAAATAAAGAAGAACCCTTTGAGGATAATCCATGCAGCCCCCCATACCGGTCCAGTTGTCCAGTCGTTCAGCGCAAAGCTTCCGATATTGGGAAGTGGCGAATTCCAGCCGCCGAGAAACACCACTGAGATAATAGCCGAAACCATGAACATGCTGCCGTACTCGGCAAGGAAGATCACAGCAAACTTCATCCCGCTGTATTCCGTAAAATAACCCGCAACGAGCTCGGATTCAGCTTCGGGGATATCGAACGGAGCACGGTTGGTTTCAGCAAGCGAAGCTATGAAATAGATGATGAACGGCAGCCAGGCGATCGGGTTCTGGAACAGGAAAAAGTGGAGAAACCCATACTCTCCCTGCTGCAGAATGCTGAACTGCTGCATACTGAGCGTACCGGCCATCATAGCACCGCACAGGATAGCAATAGCCGCAGGAATCTCGTAACTGACGATCTGAGCGACGCTCCTGATCGCACCGTACAGCGCCCACTTGTTGTTGGAACCCCACCCTGCAGCGAGTATACCCACAACCTCGAGGGCAACAATACCTATGGCATAGAACAGACCAACATTGAGATCCGCACCAATGAAGGCTGGTCCGAAAGGCAGCACCGCAAACGCCATAAATGATCCTACGAAAAGGATACCAGGCCCAACCACGAACAGAAACTTGTCTGCATTTGTATTGACGATATCCTCTTTCTGAAGGAGCTTAAGAATATCTGCAAGTGTCTGCAGTATACCCCACTTTCCAACCTCCATAGGCCCGAGCCTGTCCTGCATGAAAGCCGAAATCTTACGCTCACCATACACGCCGTAAGTAAGGGCATAGAGAGCTATGAAAACAAGGGGAATCGCCGCAATCACGACAAGTCCGAGCGGAAGGCCGAAAAGATACCACTGCGACAGGGCATCCGACCAGCTGTTGAGGCTCATACTCATAGGAATCGGAAAATAGTTAGACAACATCATCGGTCAACCTCCCCAAGCACGATATCTATACTGCCAATGATGGCAACCAGGTCAGGGATAAGCTGCCCCATGGACATCTCTTTCATGGCCGACAGGTTGACAAAACAGGATGAACGGGCCTTACAGCGAACCGGCTTGGTTGACTTACCGTCGCTGACAATATAGAACCCGAGTTCACCTCGGGGATTTTCCGCACGGCCGTAGACCTCACCCGCTTTCGGCCGGATACGCTTAGGAATGGCAGCCCGCGGGTTGAACCCTTCTTCTGCAGCAGGCATCTTGTCGAGGCACTGCTCAATAATGCTGAGGCTCTCCTCCATCTCGTATGCCCTGACAAGGTGGCGCGACAGGCTGTCACCGATATCGGAATGCCTGCCATCAGGCACGCACACCTTGAAATCAAGTTCAGGATAGATCGAATAGGGATCGTTCCGCCTCAGATCCCATTCAACGCCAGAACCGCGAAGCATCGGGCCCGACCAGCCGTAGTTGACAGCAACGTCAGCAGGCATCATACCAATCCCCCTGGTGCGCTTGACAAAAATCTCGTTTTCGGTCAGGAGACGCTGAAGCTCCAGGGCCTTTGGCCTGAAATAGGTAATAAATTCGTCGATCCTCTTCTGCATCCCCTTAGGGAAATCATAACTCGCTCCGCCTATCCAGATATAGTTGTAGAGCATCCTCGCACCTGAAGCCCATTCGAGCAGACTCATAATATGCTCACGATCACGGAAACAGAACAGGAAAGGCGTAAAAGCACCAAGGTCGATGGCATAGGTTCCGATAGCCACCAGGTGAGATGCGATGCGATTGAGTTCCGATACAATCACGCGAAGGAACTCAACCCGCCTCGGAATCTCAATATCGAGCAGTTTTTCGACAGCGATACAGTACGCAAATTCGCTGTTCATTGCAGCAAGATAATCCATACGGTCAACGAAAGGCACGATACCGGGATAGTCCACCATTTCCGCATGCTTTTCAAAACAGCGGTGCAGATATCCAAGATATGGTTCAGCCTCAACAACCACCTCGCCATCCGTTTTACACTCCAGGCGAAGCACACCATGCGTAGAAGGGTGCTGGGGGCCCATGTTCAGGATCATCTCCTCGCTGGAAAGATCTTTTTCAATCACCACCCGGTTCTTCCCATTCGGGGTAACCCTCACTGAGCGGTGTTCTGCCTTTGGTAACTCCTGCATGCTTGCGTTGTTCCTTCTTCCGTTAAGCGAAACTTGTTAGTATGGCACCTGTATGCCATGATATGATTCCTGTACCTGGTAATCCTTCCTCAGCGGCCATCCCTCCCAGTCTTCCGGACAGAGTATCCTGCGAAGGTCAGGATGGTTCGCAAATACTATACCGTACATATCGTATGCCTCCCGCTCGTGCCATTCAGCCGTTTTCCATACCCGTGCCACTGTAGGCAGAACAGCGTTGTCACGCGCGCAGCGCACCTTGACGGCTATACGGTGGTTATGCTCGCCCAGTGATTCCAGGTTGCAGACAATGCCAAGTTTTCCTTCAGCAGGATAATCCATACCGGAAAGGCAGGCAAGGTAGGTAAAGCGGAGATGGGGATTATCACGCATAAAGAGCGCAATTTCCAGCCAGCGCCCTGCATCCACCACTTCAAAGAACGGCATGGTAGGATTTGCGTCCAGGGGGGAAATGGCATCACCGAACTTTTCGCTGATAATTTCGTAAGCCACTGTTGCCAGCTTTGCTTCTGCAGTCAATTCCCTTGGTTGCGGAGTTTCTTCCATAACTCTCCTGTTAGGGGTTCCTCGTTAGTGATTGCTGTTATGATGCTGTAGCCTTTCTGTGCTCCCGTTCTATATAAATACCGGGATCGACAGGGGCCTCCTCAAGCTTCCGGAGAGCCTCCTCCCGCGACAAGCCAATCCCTTCCATGCGTATAAGCTCCTGGATTTTCATAAGACCCCCAATCAGCGCCTCCGGACGAGGAGGACAGCCGGGCACGTAAACATCCACAGGAATGACGCGATCCACGCCTTTAAGCACGTGGTACCCATGATTCCAGTAGGGACCACCACAGTTTGAGCAACTTCCCATGGAAAGCACGTAACGGGGCTCCGGCATCTGTTCATAGAGCCTGATCACACGTTCAGCCATCTTCATGGTTACCGTCCCGGCAACAATCATCAGGTCAGACTGACGCGGAGAAGAACGCGGAAAAATACCGAATCGCTCGAGGTCGTAATTGGAAGCATTGGTCGCCATCATCTCGATAGCGCAACATGCAAGCCCGAAACCCATAGGCCAGAGCGAAGAGAGCCTCGCCCAGTTCAGGACGTTATCGACAGAGGTAACCAGTACATTTTCTCCTGACAACTTTGCATCCAGTAAACCCATAGCGAAAATCCAGTTTTTTAATTGAAATGTGTATCGCCCATTCAGCTATGCTGGTCGTCCGGATCCGGCATTTTCGGAACATTCGGCTGAGGACGAACCCAGTCGAGATCACCCTTGACCCAGGCATAAGCCAGGCCGACAATAAGGATGAAGGCGAACACCAGTGCTTCTATGAGTGCGAAATCACCAAGCTGTTTGAATACCGTAGCCCAAGGGAAAAGGAAGACAACCTCGACATCGAAAATGATGAAGATGAGGGCAACGACATAAAACCGGATATTGAACTTGACCCAGGCCGAGCCGACGGCTTCTTCACCGCATTCGTAGGTTGAAAGTTTTTCCGGATTCGGACGGCTGGGGCGTAAAAGTCGGGCAGTGAGGTATCCCCCGACTACAAAAACGGTACCGAGAAGGAGGAAGACGAAGACGGCACCAAAATCACTCAACGTTTGATCCATGAGATGTTGTTTGACGTTGAATCCTGAAGCCAGCCACTTTTGGTTTACATGTGGAAGGCCTCCAACAAGTGCGCGAAATATAAATAAAAAGAAGCTGTTTTCACAAACAACATTGCAACAATACTCAACAATCGTTAACCGCTATTCAAGGGAACGGCTGAATAATGCACCAAGACGCCGCACCTGTCCAAGCATAAAAAGAGACAAGCCAGCAGACAATGCAACCAGAAGGAGCTGCTGAAGCCAGACCTGCGCCACTGCAAGGGAAAGCAGCGGACCGAGCAGGGCGGAGACAAGAAGCCAGACAATAGGCATCCATGCGACAAGAAAAACTCCCTGGAGCAGGAACGAGAAAAGTTCTTTACGCTGCATCACACCCCCCTTTCTACTGTTCAAAGAAAAGCTCACGTATTTGTCTTGCCAGTTCAGGGTTGAGAGATGCAAGCAAGGCCTGTTCCTGGCGCAGCCTCTTGAAGTCCCCCTGTGCAAGACAGTACATTGCCATCTTGCAGTGGGGCTCCTCCCCTTCAGGGTCAAGTTCAAGGGCCTTCTCTATAGCCTCGAGCGCCTCTTCCGGCTTGCCAAGATCCAGGTAGACATCCCCAAGCACGCAATATGCATCCACATACCCGGGATCAATGTCGATAGCCCGTTCGAGGGTCCTCTGCGCATCTTCCTCCTTACCCAGTGTAAGCTGCACGTACCCGAGCGTCTTGTAAGCCGGGAGAAAGCTTCGATCAAGGGCCAGCACCCGCAAAAGATCACTTGACGCCTGCTGGTAATGCCCGGTTGACATATGGGCAATGGCACGGGAATAAAGGGCATTGCTGTTTTTACCATCTTCCCTGACAATAGCATCCAGCTCCCCCACGGCCTGAGAGTACCGTGCACAGTCAATATAGGCAAGAGCAAGCTCATACCGGTCCGCTATGGATCCCGAGGCTTTTGCAGCCGCCTCAAGCTGTTGTAATGCTTCCATTTCCATTAAAATACGTGTTCTGCGACGTCAGCTGGTCCGAGCCTGTCGAACATCCCCTGGAGGTTATAGAGTGTCTGGAGTTCTGACCGGATACGACCAGACAACCACCCGGCAAAATCCGGAGAACCGTTGATGCAGCGGATATATTGCTTATACGGTATCGGTGATTTCTCGAGCAGAGCATTGGCCTCGTATTCGGTCTCACTGTTATCCGCAAAAAATCCGTAAGGGAACATGACGACACTGTCGTACCCCTCCTCATGAAACTCACCCAGCGCCTTCTCGATCGTATCGCTTGTCCACTCCCCTCCTGCAGAATGGTTCATGCAGCCCTGGCGGACATCGTCGAAGATATTTCGCGGATCACCAAGGATTTTCTCCTTCATGTAATGGAAAAAACCGGCAGTTTCGTCCAGGCCGGTAAACACCCTGGGCGGGTTACCTGCGCGGTCTCGCACAAGCGTCCCATGAATAACCAGAACAAGACCAGTTTTGCTACCCTTACCGATATACCCCCTGTCCACCTTCTGGAACAGGTAATCGGTATAGATGCGGTGCAGTTCGGGATCCTGCCACAACCTGTTGAGCACACGAACATCTCGGAAACGGGAGTCCTTGTATTCATCAGCTATCATAAGGCAGGCTACCCCGCACGAAAAGGCGGATTCAACAGGAATCATCGGAACGACCACCACCCCATCATACTCCTCGCGCACTTTTTTGAGCGTATCCTCAAGGTAGGGTGGCACAAAATAATAAGCTTCCAGCACGTCGACATCGACATCTGAAAAAATTCCGCCGTGGCTGTCACGAAGCCTTGAGGCAATGAGGCGTGTCTGTATCCTGTTTGTTTCAACAAGAGTGGACTCGTAGTTGTGCAGGCGCCAGTCTATGTAATGACGGGTCGAACGGTAATCCGCAATAAAATATATAAGGAGTTTAGGAACCTTGACAATCTGGCGCGTGATGACATGGACGATACGTCGCGAACTCGGCCAGAGATTCCTGAGCGTCAGCTTCTCTACCTCCCCGTAGGTAACAATGAGTACAGCATATTTCTTCTTCACAATCCGATCCACCACGTTAATTCAGCATACATCACCGCAAAACCGACAAGGCTTCCAACAAGCGTCTGCATGAATGTGTGAGCCTTGAGCACGATCCTCGACCACATCAGGACAGGCACAAGCAGCAGGAGAACTGCCGGCAGCAACCCGAACTGCACGCAAAGCAGAGCAATAGATGACGTAAGCGTAAGCAGGTGAATACTTATTTTCCATTGCAAGGTGATAAGAAGGATCAATACGGTATTTACAGCAGTAAACAACAGAATCCCCGAAATAATTCGCGGCGCATCGATCTGGATCAGAACTTCGTACCCAAGCAGGTTGACCCCAACCATAACAAGAAGCGGNAGAAACCGCTGTTCCCGGAACGTAATATTATAGTCTGAAACCCGCCCGATTTTTTTCAGCCCGTAGACAAGCANCATAGGCACCACCGTACTGGCCAGTACAAGCACTGACAGGTAAAGCCCNGCCGAAGGATCATGCCCGAATCCATAGAGGATAATGAGNAGATAGGCTAACGGAGCGACCACGATAGGGCTGATGACCCATGACAGCAGATTGGCAATACGGTGTGACGATGAGGGCATGGGCAGGAATTGAAATACAAGTAATTTTATATCCGGGCAAAAAAAAAGAAAACTACTGCTCAAGATAGTTTTTATAGTAGAAAATTCCACGTATATTCTCACTTCAAACCAAATGCGAGAGTGGTGGAATTGGTATACACGCTAGTCTTAGGAACTAGTGCCGGAAGGATTAAGGGTTCGAGTCCCTTCTCTCGCACCAGGCCTCATGGCCGCTGGACATGCTGCCTCACAGGAGATGCAGGAATGCCAGAGTGGCGGAATTGGTAGACGCGCTGGACTCAAAATCCAGTGGGTGCAAACCCGTGTGGGTTCGAGTCCCACCTTTGGTACCACGGTCCTCAGGACCCCTCAGTGACAACTCAGGTAAAACAGCCCGACATCATGCACAAGATGCATTCCCCCTGGAGGGAAGCCTACATGGATACCTTCAAGGACGAGAAGAAGAAAAGCGAACCGGGCCGCTCGGTGTTCGCAGATATCCCGCCAGAAGAAGATGAAGAGCGCTATGTACTCCACCGTGCAGAAAAGTGCTTCATCATCATGAACCTCTATCCATACAACTGCGGGCACCTGATGATCATCCCCTACCGCCAGACCCCTGATTTCTCGGAACTCGACAACGAGACCAAGTTGGAAATCATGCAGTTGACGGACATCTCGATGAAAGCTCTCAAGCGGACACTCAAGCCTCACGGCTTCAACTTCGGTGCCAACCTGGGAAAGGTTGCTGGCGGCAGTGTAGACACGCATATCCACTTCCATATCGTTCCCCGCTGGGAAGGCGATACCAACTTCATGCCGGTACTGGCAGATACCAAGGTACTGAGCAACGACATGCGCAAATCTTACAACAACCTGCGCAAGGCGATCAGGGACATCCTCCAGGAAGAACAGGCCTGACCGGGACCTCTCGATGGAGGATCCCCGCTGCCCGATAAGCGCGACAAGTGCCGTAACCCCGTTTCTCGATGTCGCAGACAGGTTCAACCTCGAAACAGGCAGAACCTGGTCGATCGTGCAAAACTGCTCCTCAGGCCTATGCTACCTTTCACCCCGTCCTGACGAAAGAGAGATCAGAAATCATTATCCTTCAACCGGTTACGCACCTTTCGAGAGCCTCGAACAGGTTCCATCAGCAAGGAAGATGCTCTACCGATGGATTCGCCACCTGGCCATCCAAAGCAAAGCCCGACTGATTCTCCACAAGCATCAGCACTCCCTGGCTCCGGATGCGGCAATCCTTGAAATCGGATGCTCCACCGGAGAACTCCTCACCTCACTCCGTCATACAACCGCTGCCGAATGCATTGGCATGGAACCGGATACCAACGCCGCCACATACGCCCGTGAACGTTACCAGCTCACTATCCATGAGCATCTCAGCGATATTCAGGGCCGGTTCGACCTGATCATTTTCTGGCATACACTCGAACACATCCATCGCATCAATGAAACCCTGGAACTGACTGCATCGCTGCTGAAAGAGAATGGCTCCATTATCATCGCGCTCCCAAACGCCCAGTCAGCTGATGCCAGGCATTTCGGAGCCTCATGGGTAGCATGGGACGCACCACGGCATCTTTGGCACTTCACCCCTGCAACACTAGCCTCACTGCTCGACAAACATGGGCTCACCATAACCAAGCTCACTGCTTATGCGCCTGATGCCATCTACAACTCATGGGAAAGCCAGAGGTTAAAATCGGGAGAAAAACAGGGATTGACACACAATGTGTATGGCATTTTCAAAGGTCTTTACTTTGCCATGCATGGAGCAATGCACCCAGACACTGCATCATCATTCATCTGCCGCGTCAACCACAAATAAAGTGTTGCCCAGGCTTCGGTCCAGCTCAGCCGAAGCAACAAGATAATCGTAGAGAGCCTGCTCATGATCTGTGCGAGCCTTGAAAAGCTGCAGTTCGGCATCGGTCAACTCAAGATGTGAGCCAACCCCTTCCCGATACCGAAGCAGCGAAATACGGTAACTCCTTTCAGCCGTCAACACAGTACGATCCTGGACCCTGACTCTTGCCAATGCCTCTTCAACCTCGGCAAGCCTCACCTCAAGTTCCGAACGAACATCAGCCTTGAGTTTTTCAAGCCTTGTCCGGGCCTGCATACGCTTGATTTTAGCCTCAGCAACCCCTGCACTGATCCGGTATCCGCTAAACAGTGGCAGTGAAACCTGTACTCCTACAGAAGAGGTTACCGGCCAGTCAGTGGAAGAAAGAGCAGTGCCATCATCGAACTGCGTCTGGGTCTGCAACTGTCCCACAACGGTCAGCATCGGATAACGCTCACCCCTTGCCACACCGATATTTTCCGATTCTGCGTCAACCTGCAACTCCAGCTGCCGAATATCTGGACGGGCATCAAGCGCCTGCCGGTATGCCTCATCGAGAGAAGGATGACCAGGCGCAACCGGAACAGAAAGCGAGTCGGTAAGCTCAAGTGAATCCGATGGAGCAAGCCCGAGCAGGTTCTTGAGGCGAGCCCGCTCGATCAGCGTCAGCTTTTGGGCCTTGAGAAGGTCAGGGCGGATATTTTCAACAGCCAGGTAGGCCTTGAGGGTATCTATATCTGCAGCCATTCCCTCGGTAAACAACGCACGGCTCTGCCTGAGCGCCTCATGGTTCCGGCGCATACTCTCCCGGTAGAGTTTCAGCCCTGCATCTGCCGCGAGAACACTGTAATATGCTTTCCTGATCCCGGTTACCACGTCAGCTACAACTGCCCTGTATGCCTCTTCACTGATACTCCGCACAAGAGACGATGCCCTGAGAGCTGCAAAAGAGCGTGCATCAAAAAGCTTCTGCGAAAAAGACAGCCTTGCCGATGCCGCATTATCCATGCTGATAGCATATTCAGTAAGGGGTCCGACACCATCCTGCCCGAACGAAGGAAAATAGACCACGGTCGGCTCGATATGGCGCGTATACTCTAAACTCGCCTCAGCCTG
>JGI10211J34971_10003660_pt1 | contig 12287 bp, 10 predicted proteins | sample Etolagsediment_FD_34971 | JGI IMG/M metagenome (IMG submission 34971) | reverse complement strand
GTTTTTTTCTATTGCATTTTTCTCTTACAGGTCACGGGTTTTTTGGGAATAGTGATAACCGGTGATTTGTTCAATCTCTATGTATTCTTAGAGATTGCATCACTTGCAGGGTATGCACTTATAGCCGTAGGAGAAGATGGCGCACCATTTGCCAGCTTTAATTATGTGATCTTTGGAACCATTGGCGCATGCTTCTACCTGCTTGGTGTTGGCTATCTTTATATTGTTACCGGTTCCCTGAATATAGCTGACCTGTCTCAGTTATTACCCAATCTCTATCATTCGAAGGTAGTGCTGGTTGCGTTTGCCTTTTTTCTGGTAGGAGTGAGTATAAAGATGGCGCTTTTCCCCTTACATGTATGGCTCCCGGATGCCTATACCTATGCCCCATCTTCAGTAAGTGCCCTTCTCGCTCCCTTGATGACCAAGGTAGGGGCATATGTGATGATACGGGTTATGTTTACCGTATTTAAGCCATATTTTTCTATAGAATTGATCCCAGTAACCACCATTCTCGGCTGGATGGCTGCAGGAGCCATACTCTTTGGTGCGATATTGGCCTTGGCCCAGATTGACCTAAAAAGGATGCTCGCGTATATATTGGTAAGTGAAGTGGGATATATCACCTTAGGAGTGGCGCTTGCCAACAGGAATGGACTTAGCGGTGCTATCCTCCATATACTCAACGATGCCTTTATGATGCTTGCCCTTTTTCTGGTTGTAGGTGCCATCATGTATAGGTCTGGTAAGAGAGAGATCTCTCAATTACGGTATCTTCATAGAAAAATGCCACTTACCATGGCAGTCTTTGTCATAGCAGCACTTTCCGTGATAGGAATTCCACCAACCTGTGGTTTTTTTAGCAAATGGTACCTTATCCTTGGTGCAATTGATGCAAATAAATGGATTTTTGTGGCGGTGTTGCTGGTAAGCAGCCTTCTAAATGTTGTACTTTTTTTCAGATGTATAGAGAATGCATATCTTGAGCCAATGGCTGAACATTCCAGCGTAGGTTCAGAATTGGCTATCACACGTGAGGAGTCGCCTTTAAGCATGCTTATACCAATACTTATCGCAGGAGCGGGGATACTGTCACTTGGCGTTCTGAGCGGAAAGATTATTTCTACCATCATTCAGTTTGCTCTTCCTGTAGGTTTTTAAAGATTTAATGAGGGATTATTAATGGAGACAATAGTTTCTATAAGGCCGGTTTTGGCTGTTCTCGTGACCCTTGTAGCAGCGCTCCTTATCATATTTACAGGGGAAAAACATAGAAACCTACGGGAATCATGGACTATTTTTGCCTCCATAATTAAGTTTTCCATTGTTCTTTCTATGGTTCCATTTATTTTAGATGGAAAGACATTAGAATTTACCATTATATCACTCGCACCTGGTGTTTCACTCCAGTTCAGGGTGGACCAGTTTGGTATGTTTTTTGGTATTCTGGCATCTGCGTTATGGATTGCAACTTCAGTCTATTCCATAGGGTATGTCAGGGGATTAAATGAACATGCTCAGACGCGGTACTTTTTTAACTTTGCCCTCTGTCTTTCAGCAACGATGGGTATTGCCTTTGCAGGTAATCTCTTAACCCTTTTTATATTCTATGAGATGCTGACAGTGGCTACCTATCCTTTGGTGGCCCATAAAGAAACCGAAGATGCTATCATGGGTGGCAGGAAATATCTTGCCTACACCCTTATAGCAGGTGTGGTTATTCTATTTGCCATAATTTTTATCTACACCCTTACAGGAAGCCTTGACTTCAAACCTGGTGGTTTCCTTTCAGGCCACGGTTCCCCTGGTACGCTTATATTTCTGTTCGTTATTCTTATATTAGGTTTTGGTGTCAAGGCCGCTCTTATGCCAATGCATGAATGGTTACCTACTGCGATGGTAGCCCCAACTCCTGTAAGCGCACTCCTTCATGCGGTAGCAGTGGTCAAGGCAGGTGTCTTTGGCTGTTTAAGGATTATTCTCTATGTTCTCGGTCCGGCGCTTCTCCATGAACTTGATTTGTGGATTATATTGGCCTATTTTGCAGCATTCACCGTTATTGTTTCCGGCATGTATGCACTTGCACAAGATAATCTGAAAAGAAGACTTGCCTTTTCTACTATAAACAACCTTTCCATAATCGTTATGGGCGCTGCCCTATTAAGTCCAAGCTCTATAACAGGGGCAATATTTCATATTGGTAGCCATGGGTTTATGAAGATTACCCTCTTTTTTGTTGCAGGGGCCATCTATGTGAAGACCCATAAAGAAAACATAAGTGAACTCGATGGGCTTGGCAGGCAAATGCCATTAACTTTTGGTGCATTTGCTGTTTGCGCGATGGGTGTGGCAGGAACTCCACCTGTGTGCGGATTTATCAGTAAATGGTATTTGGCATTGGGCGCCATTGAGGCTAAAGAGTTGGTGTTTCTTTTTGTTTTGCTCATAAGCGCCATGATGGACATAGCCTACTTTTTTCCAATAATCTATAACGCATTCTTTAAAATACCTGAAGAGGCTATCAATCCACATTTTGATGAGGCCCCAATGAGGATGGTTGTTCCCCTGATGATAACGGCAATTATTTCAGTTATACTGGGAATATTTCCAAATGCCTTCTTTAATTTCTTTAACATAGCTTCTATGGCAGCAGGTAAGATACTTGGAGGGATGTAGATGGGAAGGAAATTAAAATATATATTCTTTATTAGCTGTGGGGTGAGTATGTTGATTGGACTATTTATTCCACATGAACATGTGCATTTTTGGTGGGAGAAGATCGGTGTCTTTGATGCACTATTTGGATTTTTTGGCTGCATTGTGATTGTGCTGGGATCAAAGGCATTAGGTCATCACGGGATCCAGAAGGATGAGGATTACTATGATTGATATAGTGCCTCCTGCCTTTATATTTATTCTTGGTGCCATTCTCATTCCCTTTCTTAGGGAAAGAAGATTACGACAGGTATTTCAACTCCTTATTCCTGTGATAGCCTTTATAGATCTCCTCTATATGAATAAAGGTACCTATTGGGTCTATAACTTTCTGGGATATGACCTTATCCTTGGCAGGGTCGATAAACTCAGCATGTGTTTTGGATATGTGTTTGTCACTGTAGCCTTTTTAGGAATGGTCTACGCCCTTCATGTAAGGGAAGCTGGGCAGCATACGGCTGCCTTTCTTTATATAGGGAGCACTCTGGGGGTTGTATTTGCCGGCGATATTGTTACCCTGTTTGTTTTTTGGGAAATTATGGCAGTATCCTCTGTATTCCTTATTTGGTATCAAAGAGATAAGGCGGCACTTGACGCTGGATTCAGATATATTATGGTTCATATATTTGGTGGTTGCGCTCTTTTAGCTGGCATCATCATACATGTATCAAATACAGGATCCACACAATTTGGGTTTATAGAATATGGAGGTCTTGCCTCCCAGCTCATACTCCTTGGCTTTATCATCAATGCCGCTGTGCCTCCCTTTCATGCCTGGCTTTCTGATGCCTACCCAGAGGCCACTGTTACCGGGAGTGTATTCTTAACTGCCTTTACTACAAAAAGCGCTGTATATGTGCTTTTAAGAACTTTCCCCGGGGTTGAAATTCTGGTCTGGCTGGGGGCCAGTATGGCATTATATGGTGTGGTCTATGCGGTCCTTGAAAACGATATCAGACGACTCCTTGCATATCATATCATCAGCCAGGTTGGATATATGGTATGCGGAGTGGGATTAGGTATTGAGATGGCCCTGAATGGTTCAACTGCTCATGCTTTTTGTCATATTTTATATAAGGCCCTGCTTTTCATGGGCGCTGGAGCAGTCATCTATGTAACAGGGAGAAGAAAACTCACTGAACTCCAGGGAAGAAACTTATACAAGAAGATGCCCATCTGCCTCTCTCTTTACATGATAGGTGCTTTTTCTATCTCTGCGGTCCCACTCTTTAATGGGTTTATAAGCAAAACCATGGTTGTTGCAGCAACAGGTGAGCTCCATAGACCTATCATACACCTGCTATTACACCTGGCATCCATAGGGACATTCCTCCATACAGGCCTGAAGCTTCCCTATGGCATTTGGTTTGGCAGGGTTCCTAAGGGAGAAACAATTGAGGAGGAAGAGATAGAGGCCACAGAACCTCCCTTGAATATGCTGATAGCCATGGCCATGACCGCCTTTTTGTGCATTTTAACAGGTGTTTACCCTCAGATCCTTTATAATATTCTCCCTTATCCTGTCCATTATCATCCTTACGCAATAAATCATGTAGTTGGGATGATGCAGCTATTACTGCTCACGGCTGGTGCATTTTGGCTCTATATAGACAAACTCGGTGGTGAATCGAAGGTGAGCGTTGACACGGATTGGTTCTATAGAAAACCAGGCATACTTCTCCTCTGGTTTGTCAGTAATCCATTACAGGACCTCAGGCTTAGATTACAGAGGTTTTTTACCAAAATGGTGGCAAACATTACGAGTCTAAGTAAAAATCCCATGTTACTTCCTGAGATAACAGTAAGATATTTTCACCTAATAATTATCAATAGGCTTTACCAAGCATCTGATATATATAAGGATAAAGCAGACGAACTAAAGGAATTGGAATCCAGACTTGCTGCGGCAAAAGAAATGAGATACGATGAAAATGTCTATCGAAGGCCTATAGGTTTGGGTGTCCTTATAGCTATAATCCTTCTGTTTCTTTATGGTTTGATCTATTTTATTAGATTAGGTTAAGGGTATCTGCTCAATAATTTAAGGAAGGACATAAAAAATTAAGTCCACTCAATGTTGAGCAATTACCGATAAGGCATAAAAAAAGAAAGACTTTGCTGCGCTCCATATCAGTAGTTGAAAAACTGGAATAATGGAATATTATTGGTAAAAACGGATACTATCAATTATTTTAGTTTCCGCTCTTCCACGCACGCATCCCCGCCTGCCATCCGTCGGGCTGGGCCTGATAGCACACGACGCTGGATAGATACTCCCATTACTCCAGTATTCCATCAATCCAAAAATTCAATTGGAGCGAAGCCCCTGAGCTCGCCCTTTACGGTGGTTACTTTCAACAAAGGGGTTTAATATGAAAAAGATACTTAAGAGGGTTTTTCTACTATTAGCCGTGGTATGCATCCCTGTGGGATTATTTATTCGGCACGACCACGCTGTCTTTTTTTGGCACAGAATTCCATCAATTGAGGCGATTTTTGGAGTCATTGGGGCGTTACTATTAATAGTTGCCGCAGCGATATTGACTTCCTTTGCACAAAAGAAGGAGGATTTCTATGATTAAGGCCGTACCACCTGCCACCCTCTTTATCCTTGGGGCAATGCTGATCCCCTTTTTGAAGGGAAGAGTTAAACAGCTATATATGCTCATGGTCCCTGTTGTGGCCTTTATAGATATTTTATATCTAACTCCAGGTACAAGCTGGGTATACAACTTTTTGGGTTATGACCTCATCTTTTGTAAGGTTGATAAACTGAGCCTGGTAGTAGGATATATATTTATCATTATAGGTTTTTTAGCCATACTCTATAGTCTCCATGTAAAACAGGATGGGCAACACATAGCAGCCTTTCTGTATGTTGGAAGTTCGTTAGGGGTAGTCTTTGCGGGAGATTATTTTAGCCTGTTTGCCTTTTGGGAAATTATGGCTGTGGCATCTGTATTTCTCATATGGTTTCAAAAAGATAAGGATTCTCTTAATGCCGGTTTTAGGTATATTTTGATGCATATTTTTGGGGGTTGTTGCCTGTTGGCTGGCATTATCATTTATACTGTCAGCAATAAATCCATTAATGTGGTTATCTTGGAACCTAGTTTTGCTTACTGGCTCATACTTATCGGGTTTGGACTCAACACCGCCTTTATTCCTCTTCATACATGGTTACCAGATGCCTATCCCGAGGGAACCGTTACAGGGAGTGTGTTTCTTTCAGTTTTTACCACAAAAACTGGTGTCTATGTATTGGCCAGATGTTTTTCAGGTGTAGAGCTCGTAGCTTATATGGGCGGGATTATGGCAGTATACGGTGTGATATTTGCGTTACTTCAAAATAATGCTCGAAGACTTCTCGCATACCATATTGTAAGCCAGGTAGGATACATGGTGGCAGGGGTAGGTGTGGGAACTGCACAAGGCGTGAATGGTGGAATAGCTCATGTCTTTAACCACATCTTATACAAGGCCTTGCTCTTTATGTGCATGGGATCGGTTATGTATATGACAGGAAAAAGAAAATTAACCGACATGGGAGGACTAGCGAAGTATATGCCTATTACATGCATTACCTTTGTCGTAGCTGCACTTTCAATTTCTGGTGCTCCAGGATTTAATGGGTTTGTAAGCAAGGGGATGGTTATATCCTCTGCTGTAGAATCCCACATGCCCGTATTAGAACTCATGTTAATTCTGGCATCCGTAGGCACGTTTCTCTCCTTTGTGAAGCTTGGCTATTTTGCATTCTTTGCTGAAAATCCCGAGATACAATCCAAGGAGGCCCCCTTGAATATGCAACTGGCAATGGGTTTGACCGCCTTTTTATGTGTCTTTATTGGTGTTTACCCTAAAGTACTCTTTGATATACTTCCTTATAACGTGGTTCATTATCACCCTTTTACCCCTAGCCACATATTTGGCGTTATCCAACTTTTTATGTTAGCTGGAGTAGCTTTTATATTAGCCAGAGCCATGGTTGTACCTCACAGAGCAACTATCTTGGATTTTGACTATTTCTATCGAATGGGAGGTAGGGGTCTGTTATGGATATGTACTGTGCCTATGAGCAAACTTAGGTCTACATTGCAGGTGCGCTTTTCCAGGGCAGTATATATTATTACCCGATTAGCCAAAAACCCCATCTCGATTCTCGAGATACCAACAGCATATGTTTATTTAAGAATCACAAAAGGGCTGAGATATGTAAGCGGGTATTCTTCTGGCGAGACCTATGATGAAGATCTCTATAGAAGGCCAATAGGAGTAGGAGTTCTTATGGCCATTATAATTCTTTTTGTGCTTGTTTTGATTTATTTTATTTTTTGAATCTACAGGGATAGCTGTTTTATGCCTATGAAAAATGAATGATGATTGATTTTTTTCTATTGTATAGGCATATTTTGACTAATTAGTTGTGCCGTATGATGGTAATGTTGTGTAAGGCAGAATCCTTTTGTTGTTGCGGGTCATAAACGTGAGAGCTTGAAAGAGAGTAGCAATATATAGGTAAAAAGAAAAAGGAGAAAGGGTACTATATCCAAAATACGTTAAAAGAGGAGAGCCAGTTATGGAAATCAAAAAGATGCTGTTTGTAACTGATTTTGAAGAATTGTGGTTTGATGCCTTGCGATCATTAATGGTTCTTAGAAACGCAGGCCTTGATCATGTAGTGCTCATGCATGTGATAGATCGTAGTATAGGCTATTATACTACGGATGAAAAAAAGAGGCTCACAGCAATGGCTGAAGTCCGTTTTGTGGATTGGGCACAAAGTCTATTTGAAGAGGGTATGGAATGTGGATCCTATATTGTAGTGGGAGATACGGCTACTAAGATTCTGGAAGCCGAGGAAGAGGAAAATGTAAACCTTATTGTGATCAGTCGTCAAAAAAGGACTAAACTGCAAAAGCTTTATATAGATTCTAAAACAATAGAATTTCTTCGAAAAACCACTAAACCAGTCCTTGTACATAAATACAATTTAGCCTCCAGCAAGGTAAATGATAGGCTCTTTGAGAGGCCACTTCTGGCAACGGATTGGTCTCCTCCAGCCAATAGAGCATTGGAGTTTTTAGTCGGTTTAAAAAATGTTATTAAAAAGCTTCAAATAATCCACGTTGTAACTGAGAAGGAAATGGAAGGTTTGGGGAAAAGAGGGCTTATGAAAATGGAAAAAGAGAATAGAATAAAACTTGATGAATTATGCGAAGCCCTGGAAGGTGAAGGCATAGAAGCAGAATCCCATCTCTATATCGGAGATTTTTCTCAGATTGAAAATGCAGCCCGAGAACGCGATGCCACTCTTATTGCCACAGGTACATCAGGAAAGAGTTCTTGGCAGGCGAGGTGGTTGGGAAGCGTTTCCCATCAGGTGGCAGAGGTATCAGAATTGCCTACATTATTAGTTCCTTAGTCCACCTTTCCCCGCATCTATTTAGCAAAGGGAGGATGAAGTGATCACAGCTTTTGGTAAAAAAACTGTCTTTCTTATTTGTATTGTGTTTATTTGCATGACGTTGAAATTTCAGGTTTTTACTACCTTTGCAGAGAAGGAGGAGGAGAAAGCAGTCTATGTAGGAATGAATAAATGTAAAAGATGCCACTCCGATCATGTAAAGACATACTCAGATTGGAAGTATTCAAAAAACTTCCGCATACTGGAAATGAGAGGCAAGGATCATGATCCTCAATGTCTTTCCTGTCACACTACAGGATATGGCAAAAAAGGTGGTTTTAAAAGTGTAGAAGAGACACCGCATATGAAGAATGTCCAATGCGAGGCATGTCATGGACCAGCAAGCCTGCATGTAAAGGCACCCACTGTACAAGAACATCTGAAGACCTTAAGTATTCCTAAAAACATTTGTACCTCCTGCCACTACCAGCATAAACATATAGGGTATTGATGAAAAAGAATAAACTCATATTCTTTCTAAGAAAACTGGGCCCCGGATTTCTTTTTAGAAGTCTGCGAGCCAAGATAATTTTGGGTGTAAGTTTAATTCTAATCTTAGTAACCGGCTCCTTTACCTATTATGAGACAACGACACGGATACAATTCGAATTGAAGAAACAAGAGGAAAGAGCATTCGATATTTCTGCTGCCGTATTGAAGGGGATAGAGTATCCAATGCTCGACGGAGAGATGGAAGATGTGCAGGAAATATTGCAGAAAGTAGGTATGCTTGAGGGATTAGAGGTAGTAAAGCTCATCGATTTAGTTGACACCATCAGATATAGTACAGATCCTGATAGCATAGGCAAGCTTAACGAGTCTGAGATTACCTTGAATGCCCTGCAAGCAAAAGAGATCATCAAGGGCCTTGAGTCCTATAAGGGTAAAAAGGTATTTTCTCATGCCATTCCCATTCAAAATGAACAACCTTGTTTTAAGTGTCATGGAAGTGAAAGGGAGATATTAGGGGTATTAACAGTGGGCATTAACTGGGAACCCATTGAGGAAAGGATAGGGGCACTTCGGAATCAAAAGATCGCTGTTGAGGTGATTTCCCTGGTAATTTTGGCCTTTTTCTTAATTCGATGGTTGTCAAGATATGTGACGTACCCTATTTTAAAGGTCACTGAATTTGCGAATGAAGTCAGCCGTGGAAAACTAAATGCAAAATTAGATCTTGGTAAGAGGGCTAACGTTTGGCAGATATATAAGACACATCCAGGTGATGAAATAGTCCAGTTGAGAGATTCCCTAACATACATGTTAGAAAACATGAGAGGGATGTATGAAAAAATCTCTTTATTTAGCAAAGATCTTGAATCTCAGGTTGCCAAAAGAACAGAGGAGTTAGAGCAAAAAACGGCAGAACTTGAGCGAGCAAACATAGATCTAAAAAAGCTCGATGAACTTCGATCTACCTTTCTGGCAAATATGTCCCACGAACTCAGAACTCCACTTAATTCTATAATTGGCTATACAGAGCTGCTCTTAGACAGGATAGACGGGGATGTTACTGAAGAACAAGAGAATAGCCTGACAAAGGTACACAATAATGCTAAGAACCTACTCAATTTGATCAATGAAATATTGGATATGTCAAGGATTGAATCTGGAAGAGTAGAATTAGACGTGAAGGAGATCGATGTACGGGATGTTATCCAAACAACAGTTGCCAGCCTTGAACCGATGATACACAAAAAGGCGTTGCGTATAGATACAGATTTTGATGAAAATTTACCGCTGGCATATGCAGACCCAGATAGGGTCAGGCAAGTGATAACAAATCTTTTGAGTAATGCAATTAAGTTTACCTCAGAAGGACGTATTATCTTAAGCACCAAACACTCACCGAAAACTAAATTCGTTGAAATCTGCGTTTCAGACACAGGGATGGGCATTAGAGAAGAGGATCTTGGGAAGCTATTTGATATGTTTACACCACTTGATATTTCAGCTACACGTCCACACGAAGGGGTCGGCTTAGGGCTTAGTATCTGCAAACGACTGGTAGAAATGCAGAATGGAAATATCTGGGTCGAGAGTAAATACGGAGTTGGTAGCAAGTTTTATTTTACGTTACCTATAAAAGAATGATTGTATTGGAAGAGACAAGCGGAGAGAATTTCATTATTCCATGAATGTCACAAATATCGGTTTGACTTACGAGAGTAATGATATTTTCTACCAAAGGCTCGGTTAGCAGATAGATAACCTCAAACCAGGTTTAAACAAGAACAGGTATGGATAAAAAAGAATTTCAGCAAGGTTCATCAAAGACAATTTTGGTAGTTGAGGATAATCAGGATAACCGGGAATTGGTAGTAAAGGTCTTGAAAATCAATGGCTATGATGTAATTGAAGCAGTTGATGGACAAGAGGCTCTGGAAAAAACAAGGGCTGAAAACCCGGATCTTATTCTTATGGACCTTTTTATTCCAAAGATAGATGGATATGAGGTAACAAGAAGATTGAAGCGTGATAGAGATCTCAAAAGTATTCCAATAATTGCCTTGACAGCCCATGCAATGAAAGGGGATATGGAAGTTGCCTTAGCTGCAGGTTGTGATGGCTATATTCCTAAACCCATTAATGTGCGTGAATTGCCAAAGCAAATAGAACACTTTCTCAAGGGTAATCCTTAATCTATTTGTGGAAATCTTAATGGATAACAAGACCAAGATATTAATAGTGGATGATGATGTTGATACTGTCGAGTTACTGACAAAGAGGTTTCATGCTGAAGGGTATAATACTGCAGAGGCCTATGATGGGGAGCAGGCTCTCGAGCAGGTAAAGGAATATCAGCCAGACGTGGTGCTATTAGATATAATGATGCCCAAAATAGATGGCTATGAGGTTTGCAAAAGACTTAAAGCTGGTGAAGATACCAAACGTATCCCTATTATTATGCTCACTGCGAAAGGAAAGATACCTGAAAAGGTTAAAGGATTGGGTATTGGTGCAGATGATTATATTGCAAAACCCTTTGACTACCGGGAACTCTCACAAAGAGTGAGATACTGGACTGCAGTAAAGATAGAGGTAGAGGAAAGATTAAAAGAGATACAACACCTAGAGCATGAACTTATCAAATCTGAGAGGTTAGCGGCTATCGGACAAACAGTGGCAAGTCTTGCTCATTATGTAAAAAATATCTTGTTTGGCCTCAAAGGTGGTGTTTATTTGGTAAACGAAGCCCTTAAAGAAGATGAGACAGATTCCTTTAAGGACGGCTGGGATATGGTAGAAAATAACATGGGCCGAATTTCTGGCCTGGTCCTTGACCTCCTTGAATACTCCAAAGAACGCAAGCCAGAATATGAAAAATGTTTTCCCAATGAGATTGCAAATGATGTCTGTAAGCTCATGGATGCAAGCGCAAAAGAATATGATATAGAGATTATTAAGGAGTTTGACCCATCCATAGGGGAGGCAGTTATGGACCCTAAAGGTATTCATCGCTGTTTGCTTAACCTAGTTTCCAACGCTCGAGATGCCTGCATTTTCGACTCTAGCGAAGATAAAAAATGGGTAGTGCGGGTAACAACACTTCTTGAAGACAATGGTATGCTGAGATTTGAGGTTTCTGACAACGGTTGTGGCATGGATGAAGATGTCAAAAAGAAACTCTTTACGAGTTTCTTTACATCCAAAGAGGGAAGGGGTACTGGTCTTGGCCTTCTGAATACTCAGAAAATAGTCCAGGAAAATAACGGAACCATCACTGTGACTTCACAGTTCGGAGAAGGATCGACATTTACCATACGACTGCCATATAAAGATGGAGCCACATCGGGAGCGACCGAAAAAGAGGATTAAAGCTAATTTTATGTTAAGAATAACTATTTAGCCATGAAATCACCAAGACACAAAGGGTATTAAATGGTTAATGAAAGATTATCAATTATTAATTTTAATTGCTAATTTCAGATTGTAAATTGTCTAACCTTGGAGGCTTCGTGTCTTTGTGGCTGATTAGTAACGCTAAGAAATAATAAAAGGGGGGATGCATCATGAAGAAGGTTCTTGTTGTTGACGATGATGTTGATATCAGAAAGGTTGTCTCAAAACTTGTGGAAAAAAGCGGATATGAAGCAATAGAGGC
>JGI10211J34971_10003659_pt1 | contig 12289 bp, 15 predicted proteins | sample Etolagsediment_FD_34971 | JGI IMG/M metagenome (IMG submission 34971) | reverse complement strand
CCAACGAACATAAGAAAAACTTGGAGTATCTCTTTCACTCTGCTCAATAATTTCTTTAAACCATTTGCTCATGAAATCTTTTTGAGAAGGGACCCCGTGCCTTCTGATAATTAATCCTGTCCTCATTAAACCTACGTTTGAAGGAACTCCCTCCTTCTTATATTTTTCATATTGCTTAGTCAAATCTTCTTCTGGACACTGTGTATGAATTTTACAATAATTTAATTCTTTAAAAACACACTGCCTTTTTGGACTATTCATCATCGCTATATTATAATCTTTTGGCAAATATTTTTCAATCAAATCATTCAAATCACAATTTATCTTAAATCTAGAATCAACCCATATAGAGACATCATAATCTGGAAGATATTTCTCATTCAATATCTTATACTTTCTAGCCTGTTTTCTAGGATTAAGAGACATATCACGATCTACATAAATTATTCTCCAATACTTAGATATTAAAGACTTATCGTCTGTAAAAATAACATAATCCCAACCCTTAGTCCTTATTTTTGGTTCATAGACTCTAAGATCTTTATCTGCTCCGTCTTTTATAATAGCTGTATAAACTACTTTTTTCATTTCTTGTCTCTCAAAATATGCCTAATAGATTTATTAAATGAGTAAAAATCATCAAAATACAGAACTCCATATCTAAATTTGCTACCTCCCAAACCTTTAGGAAAAGCGTCAGGCAACTTTTCTCCCAAGGGTGTCGCCCAACCAAAATCTACAAGATATAAATTCTTATCTTTTACCACTATTTCTCTAGGTTTAATATCATTATGTGAGCACCCATATACCCTTAAAGTTTTAACGATATACTTCACCTGTAATTCCCAATCATCTGGAACAGTATCCCTCGTTAATATATCTCCTAAATAATTAGTTACTATAATCTGATTCTCTTTATCATATTCGACCAAAGTTGGCACTCTTTCAAAATCAGATAACCTTTTTAGCCACTTAATCTCATTACTAAACAAATCAAAACCTGAAGGGTGCTTTTTTACAGTTTTAAAAACTTTGTTATTCTCTACCCGTATAATAGAAGTTTTACTTTTTCCTATCTTATACATTTGAACATTTCTCTAGGTTTACCCTTACCATGCCATTCATTAGATAACATGTGTTTAATTCTAGAAAAACCTAGACCATAAAGATAGTCCTCTATCTGATGTTTATCTTCCCACTCCATTACTTTAAATTTTCCACCGCTTTGCTTATGGGCAGTTTGAAAATACAAAATTTTAACTTTGGGAACTAATAATTTCAATAAATTAGTGGTCTTCTCGGCACCCAACTGTTTATATATCCACATATGGACATTAAGCATCAAAGCTACATCAAAATCACTATCCAAAGAATTGACAACATCAATATCAACATAGTTGTTAATAAATTTTATATTATTAATGCCCTTATAATCCTGGATTGTTCTATTAACATCGTATACCAACTTATCTCCTTCATATGCAATAACCTCTTTACATTTTTTAGCAAAATTGAATGAAAAATAACCATTTGCACATCCTATCTCAAGAATTTTGAGGTTTTTCAAATCTCCAATATCTTTAGATATGAAATCATACTCTTTTACAGCAGAAAGTTTCTTATGTACAGAAGTATCGCTAAACTCTTCAAATGGTATTGGATGATACAAAAATCCCCTCCTCTTACTACTCCCATCTTTATAGCCATCAGAACCTATCATTTTTATCATGTCTTTTATCCTGTTTATTTCTTTCATTTTATTTCCTTTTAAATAGTTTTAACATGTAACCAAATCAACTTCTGCTTTCGCCCCACCAAACCACCAAGCCACCTCTGTATAAGTGCTCATATTACTACCTATTATCAATGAGCATTTCGATGATATAAACATATCTATCACGGAATCAACTATACCATTTACCGTAGACCTATCTCCGAATGATGTCCTTTTCTTTGTAGTTAATATCCTTTTGCCATATCTCCTCTTAAACAACTTAATCGATTCGTTATTGTCAGAAGTTAAAAATATTTTTCTATCATTAGAATAATTATCTATTTTTTCATAGTACTTATTAATATCAAATTTTTTCTTTCGAAGATTAGACTTTTTACCATTTTCTTTCCATGATCTAATATTAACCCCTATAGAATCAGGAGGTAATCTAAACTGAGACACTTTTTCATTAATATATTTAGAAAATTTAATTTTACTAAATGCCGATAATAAAATTTTACTTTCAATAACAGGGGTTTTATGATATAATAAATCTATTCCAGAATTTCTAGAAACTAAATCTTTTTTTCTCACAATGAATCTCCAACCCCCGTATACAACGACTTTTTCGGCTGTGCCTTTAAATTGTTTAGGATAAGAAAATATATAAGAATATTTACACCTGACCTTATTATTTGTCGGCCACTTTACTACCGCCTTATCAGAAAGAGCAAGAACTGAAACCATACATTTTATTCTATTAGATAAACCATTAATATTTTTAGCCACATATATCATTTATTCACCTTTTAAATATAATTCTATTCTATCCACCCATGCTCTTCCCCACTTGCTATCTATAGAATGACTTCTACATGCTTGTTTATGAGTACCAAATAATTTACCTTTATAATGCCATTCAGACATGTGAGTAGGTTTTAGCATACAAAATCTTTTTTGCTTATTGTTTCTAAAAGGTAATAATCTATTTGGTTCATTCATATGAACACACCTCATACCTTTTCCACCCAATCCATGACTTCTAACTATAAGAGGGATCTTCCATCCAGTATCACATTTTATTTGAAAACCAATTTTTCTATTCATAAACTTAGCTTCTATAGGGTCCTTTATAGAATAACGTTTGGGAGCATCTTTTCCCTCAATAATTTCTGGTCTAAAATCAAGTTCCATTTCTCCCAACATATCAGATCTAAAGCAAAATAAAAACACATTTGGAAAATTAGCATATCTAGGTAAAGAGTCATGATAACTAAATCCAAAACAAAAATTGTTCTGTAATTCATCTAAAATTATTTCGTCCCAATTCTTATATAAAATAGATATATCGCAATCGGCAATAATAACATATTTACTTTTTATGTGATTAAAAGATTCATTTACAGCAATAGAATGATTATAAGAATTATGACCATATTCTTCAGTAGTTGACACATGCTGGAAACCATAAGGTATTTTATCAGAGCGTATAGATTCAACACATTTATAATTTATATCATTTTCTCCGCTTTTTAATAACTCGCAATTACGCCTTAAAAATTCTGCATACTTATATGTATCTTTATAAACAAATGTAAAAAAATCTATAGATGACATCTATTTTTCTCCAATAATTATAGGACGTTCTGTCATTTAATCCTCCATTTGGTAAATTGAGACTTCTTATCTGGCTTACTATATTTGGTTTTTTTTATCCACGAACGCCCGATATCTTTAACAATAATATCCTTACCACTTACTGATATTTTATTAGGAGAAACCCATGACCTCCTTAACTGTATCTCTGGGTTAAGATTATAATCAAATTCACCGACAAAACTCTTATACAATCTTTTTTTTATCACGCTAGGACTTAAACACATCTTATCATATTTAAAAAGATATGCCCTTAAAGCCAATTGCTCAACCCCTTCAACAAATTTAGAATTTATCAATTTCTCGATATTGATAGAAGAAATCAACTTCCAATCATCTTCCAAATGAAAAATATAATCAGATTCAGCAGTTCTCCAGCACCACTCAACCGCCTTTGTAAAATTGGCCTTATCTGAAATATTAAAAATAACATTTTTAAAATACTTTCTAGCAATATCAACCACCTCTATTGGATTAGAAGATAAAGGCAAAGGATCTATATTTAGATAAAGTTCGCAATCCGATAATGATACTCCTTTTAAATTGTCCTTGAAACTCTTATAGGTCTTATCAATTATGTTAGGTCTAACCATTGCGGTTGTTGTAAAAGCTATATTCATGTTTATTTCTTTCTTATAAAACATATTTTGTGAAGATTTGGAACTTTTTTATCTTTACAAAATAATTCACAATTTTCAGTGTTCTCTTCAATATATCTACAATCATCCTCAGTTATAAATTGATTTACAAACTTCTTGCCTTGTGACAATGGAATGATCATCTCTACCATTTTGGGGACATTGTTCCCAATACCTCTATAATTAAGATCTTCTATTACATATAACCCTCCTGATTTTAAATGCCTAAATAAAAAGGCTAATGACTTACTCTGGTCAACGCTTCTATGAGAACCATCGTCTATAATAATATCAAAACCTGATGGACAATTTTTAATCACTTCTTTAAGGAATCTTGTGTCTGATTGATTTCCTTCAAAAGGAAAAAACCTATTAACATTTATATTCTTAATTTTATTCTTAACACTTATATCAATTCCATAAACTCTGGCGTTAGGAAAATATTCAAGCCACATACGTATCGAAGCCCCTTTGTCTATTCCTATCTCCATCAAATTAACATCCTTATATTTATATTTTTCAAAATATCGAGGATAAAATTTAGTATAATTATGCTTATAACCTTTATCAGTATGATACTTATTAGCTAATTGCCTTAACGTTTTTTTCATAGAATTCTCCTAATTTTTTCAATTTTATTTCTTCCTTGTTGTTTTAAATGAAGTATATATGAGGTTTTATTATGCATTAACGTTTTAATTACACCAATAGAAGGATCTAATAAATTATAAATACTACAATCAAACATCCCTATACAATAATCCTTAAAATTAAAAAAAACCTCATTCCCCTTGACAGATCCTCCTTCATTTATGTTTTTTAAAACTAAGGATGATAAGAAAACCTGATCAACCCACCATCTTAAAGTAGTCCTATAATGAGTCTTATGAGCAGGTCTACCCTCTTCCAATGTCTTAAAAATAAAATCATATTCTTTTAAATTATCATCCTTTCCCCTAATCATAACATCCATAGCATATTTACACAACTCTTTACTTTTTTTACTATTCTTACAAAAGATAACTCCACCATTAGCATAAGCTCTATAAATTTTTTTCTTTACAAAATCTTTTCTTACAGTAACCCCTATATCAAAATCAAAAGAAAAAATATTACTCCAGTCTTTAACAAATAAAGTATCAAAATCTACGAATGACACTCCTCCACCCTTACAATCGATTTCATCATGCATAACTTGAAATTTAAGAAATTGCATCTTGCTATTAAATAAATCAGGATCTATATTTCTATATGTAATATTTAATGACGATAATAAAGATATTTGATCGTGATCTAAATCTGGACCATATAAAATAAAATCTGCTTCAACATTCTTTCTTGTTTTTAAAAAAAATTGTCCATACTTGAAATAATTACTATCAGAAAATGTTATTACTTTATTCATAAATTACTAATCCATTCATAAAATTTATTCATACTATAATTATCTACAGATACTTTTCTACATGCGTTCTTGTCAAAAGTCTTAAGTAATATCTCAGATTTTTTAATTAAATTGTTACGATTAGCAAGCAAACAATTATAAGGAGATTGCATGTATATATTATTAATCGGCGCTTTTGCATTATATACAACAGGAACTCCACACATCGTCATTTCTAAAAAACTTTGAGGGAATCCTTCCCCAAGCTCGCTAAACAGTATCCCAACTTTAGCTTTAGATATATTGTCTCTCACCCCTTCTTTTGATAAAGGCTTAGTATAATTAACATAATGACGAGTTTTTATTTTTCTTCTATGATTATAACCCCCAATCCATAATATCCTTCTATCTTTCTTAATACGATTAAGAGAACTTAGAAAAAAAGACTCATTTTTATCCCCTCTTCTTCCAATCAATAAATAATCATATTCTTTACTAACATCAATTGGTTTCCAAAAATCAGGATCTTTGCCTTTAACAAAAAGTTTAGCATTCCTTTTTAACCTTTTCTCCGAATCAACTAAACTAATATCACAAAAACTATTATACATATTTTTATTACAACAAGAGTAATATAACTTCTTATTCCTTACATTTAGTAAGATCTGAGAATCTCTATCAGGAGCATATTTAATAGCCATAACTATAGCCTCTGGATATTGATTAATAAACTCAATAACATCAGAAGGATTTGGCATACTATATTCCCAATCTTTTGACACTTTTTGAGGTGTCATATATATGATGCATCCAAACTTTTCAGCGTAATCTCTATATCCACAGGTATAAACACCATCTATAAGATTTTGAGCCTTCTTCCAGGATGTGGTCCCAATATCTCCATATAAAATTATTAATTTTATATCTCTTTTCATTTTTGTTTCCCTATAGTATTAAAATATCTAAGACCACACATAATTCTCCCATTGTAATCCCATGGATTCTTAGTAGACATGACCTTATCTATAAAAGAATCATCTTCATGAAAATCCCCCATCCATTCATATAAAGACTTTATCTGGTCACGAGGATTTGATAGAACATTTTCAAAATCTAGCAATAGAACATTATTTTTTTCTCTCAAAAATTTTAGAACAAGAGGAACAGATTTTTTGTAATTGCGAAGACACACTTTTTCATTACGTTTGAATGTTCTAACTTGAGAATTCACTGCGTCGAACATGTTTCTCTTAATATGAATAATCCAATAATCCTTAAATAAAACAGAGAATTTATTCACAGACTTTTTTGCTGTATTAAAATCAATATATGGTATTTTTTGACCAGATAAAATAGATGATATAGCACCAGTAAAAACTCCATTTTGTTTACTCTTTATTGTTAAATTCTCTATAGCATCCTCTATATTATTGCTTTTAAATAATTTATCTTTCTGTTCATGAACAATATCATATTGTAGAGATGGATGCATAGAAACAATTCTTCTTAAAAGAGTTGTTCCAGACCTTTCGTATCCTAATATTAAAAGTGGAATCTTCATATAATCTCCAATAATTTTTTCATATTTTCTTTTCGAGTCCCTATTTTTGATCTCAACAATTCTATCATATTATTATTTAACTCTTCTCTTAAACCGTGATCCTTAATAAGAGTGCTAACATATTCTGAAGCTAGTTTTAAATCTCCAGAGGGATAAACTAAAGCTGTTTCTAAATGCAAAGCATAATCAGACATTCCGCTCATATTGTGATTAGTAGCAACCAACCCACAACCGCACAAGGACGCTTCCATAGGAGGATTGTGGAGCCCCTCTAACTCAGTAGGAGCCATCCATACCTTAATCTTATTATAGAAGCTTAGAAGCTCATCTGGAGACGGAGAAGAGATATCACGGTTCAACATTAAAAGACCATCATTTAATATAGAAGCTACTTTTTCCACATGTTTATGATTTTTAGTCTTCAGGGTTTTGTGAAACAATCCTCCTATAGTATCAAATCTTTTAACAGGATCTATCATTATTCTAAACAAATCAAAATCTAACCCAGGATAAATAATATTACTCTTAACTCCAAGTGATAACAATTTTTTTTGAAGCCATTCACTATTGACTATGCATCTTATTTTTTTATATCCATCATGAACCAACTTCTTGGGACACCAAAACGTTTCGTATCCCCTTATATAATAGATCTTCTTCTTAGCATCTATATGTAAAGTGTGGTCTACATTTTTAGGAGTTGTTGCTATGGCCACATCGCATTTAGGTATTTTATTTTTTAAAATAGTTACATCTTTATGTATTTTATGCCATGAATATTTATTAACAGGGCTATATATATATACTTTATTTCCCAAAGAAGAGAGTATTTCAGCACACTTTATTATAGTTCTACTTCCACCATTATTACCCAAACCTGTATTATATAAATTAAAAACTATCCTCATTACAAATCTCTCAAATAATCTGAAATAGCATTATTACACTCTATATGTCCTAATCTTTTTCCGTTAAATATCTTCACACCATTATAAGAGGGACTATTTTTTTCAAGAGATGTTAATCTCCATATAACTAGTCCATTCTTCTTTAAAGCTGAAGCAACGTGATAAAGACCTGTATCATTAGATATAAAATTATCACATTGAGATAAAACACTAACGGAATCTCTAATAGAAAGTTTTCCGACATAATTAATTATGTTTTTATTTTTAAGATTAACTCTCCTCCAGAAACGTTTGTTATCTAAAGAACTTCCCAGAATTACTGGAATAAAATCATTTCTCAAAACCTCTTCAACCATAAAAGGCAAAGTTTGATCAGGAACTGACTTCTTAGGAACAAATAAATCTCCTAAACATCCATGAAAAATTGCAACATATCTTTTTTTTGATTCTTTATTTAATTTAAGACCATCAGGACAATCTACATATGTATGAGGCATTTCTTTATCATAACCTTTTTGTTTAGCATAAATTCTAAAGAAACACTCCTGCATAGACTCTCCTTTCATCTTTTTTTTACGATAAAGTCCATGATTATAACTAGAGAATTTACTACTTGCAAAAGGTGATTTAGATGGCCTTTTTTTTAATATATTTATAAAAGGACAATCTAAATAAAGGTCCCTTACAGATGCATTTGAAAAATAAACATTGATCCTTTCATTACGTAATTCGCTAATAGCCTTAAGACCAGAAGTTAACATAATAAAATCACCTAATTGGAAATTTGGGTCTTGAAAAAACCAATTCATGAAATTCTCCAGTATAAGAAATCAGGACTTCTTTTTATACGATTTCTATTCCTCCACTGAACTCCTATATCTCTTATTATTGCCGATTCATTTCTATAAACAGAATGATCCCATTTAGATAAAAAGCTTTCAATAGCACTAGAATTGAAATCTTTCTTTTTCTTTTTTTCTCTTTTTGCAGCATGTCCCTTAACCAATTGAGATTCAGGATTTAAATCATCTGTCATTACTTTTACTGCTTCCCTCACAAAGCTCCCTCTAAAGAGAGTCGGATTCAAAGATAGTCTTGGAAATAATTGAAACTTACCAATATCTTCTTTTTCTATATAATTACATGGTATAGGAGAAATTCTTCTTTTGCCAGCAGTAATTGCCCCTTTGGAAAGTCTTACAGAACATATCTTTTCATATTTATCAAGTATATATATCAAATCATCAATATTTACACTACAATTCAACTTCCAATCATCTTCCAAATGAAAGACATAATCTGAAATTGTTGAACTCCATAGCCATTTAACAGCTTTAGTAAAACATGGTTCTTCAGGACTATTGAAAACAATTTCATTAAAATATTTTTTTGCTACATTTAAAACATCTTCTATATTTTTCTTTTTATCTCCAATAGGATCAATGTTTATTATCAATCTATAGTCATTTCTGTTTTTAAACAAATTTTTACAAAAATACCTATAGGTTTTATTTAAGATATCAGGTCTTATAGTAGCAGTGGTAACAATATCTATCTTATACACTAAAATTCCCCCCAACTTTTTGTTATAGGTATTTTAATTATATTTCTTTTTTTATTAGACGCATACAATTTCTTATTTCTAGAAGTGCTTTTCGAACTCATCCATGCATTCCTCTGATGACTTACACTAAATACTACGAAATGTGGTTCTGGACGTAAAGTGCCTTTACCCATATAAATAAAAGCCCTTCTATTAAAATCCAAATCCTCACAAGCCCATCCTATGAAACTCTCATCATATCCCCCTATCGCAAGATAATCTTCTTTTCTCATAGTAAAATGGCTACATCCAAGAGCTTTATTATTCATCCATTTCTTTTTATGACCTTTCGGATCTCTAATCTTTACTTCGTCTTTTGTATATCTTTCATATGCTAATAAATACTTATTATGTTGTTTTCTTAAAGTATCAATAACATAAGCTTCATCAAAATTGTTTCTTGTTACAAATTTAGATTGTTTATGATCTAAAAACCTCACTCTATGAGCTAATTTAGTATCAATATTTGAAGGAACATCAAAGAAATTTTCTATAGATTTTAAAAAATTAGGCTGGACAATCGCATCTATATCAAGCATTGTAATATAATTGCCTTTAGAATTTAAAACACAATGATTAAGAGCCTTACTCTTCCAAAAAGTGCCTTTGTATTTAGGGCGACAAAGTTTGATATTGAAAAATTTTCTATAAGCATCAACAATAACTTCTATTTTATCATCTTGTCCCAAATCCGTAATAACAAGTTCAAAAGAATCTTTATCTACATAATTAGATGCTAATCTTAGAGAACAAAGAAAACCCCTTAAAGAACCTATTCGATCTCTATGTGTAGTTATCACTGAATTAAAAAATTTAGCCATTCTATTCTCCTATACATGTTATCATATATATCGAACAAAACGACCAAAGAAATGTAGTTTTATCAATCTATGTTATTCACATAAAAAGATAAAATATTTTTTGCTGTTGAAAGAATCCCTTCTGAAGTAGTCGATCTATCTATATGGTTATAAGCAGGGTAAACAGGGAGCAAATGACAAGGAATTTCACGAGATAAACTCTCTAAAAAAGAGCCAAACACAAAGAAAGACCTTACATCATCTAAAAAGGTATCATATAAAGGAACACTAATCTCAATATGAACTCCTGCCTCAAATGCCTCTTTAGTTCTTTCAAAAAAAACACTTTTGTTAACTCCTGAAATCTCTTTATATTGACTATCTGTCCCTTTATAATCTATATTCATGGCATCAGTAACTCTACAAATTTCTGCCCAAGGTTCCCTGTTCACATATCCATTAGTTTTTAAAACAAATTTTAAAGAAGCATTGTGAGCAGAATTTGCTAAATCTATTAAAAATTCAAAAGAAATAGAAGGTTCATTATACGTCATGCAGACGGACTCACATTGATGTTTTAGAGCAATTTTTACGATCTCCTCAGGATTCATAACTTTTGCTGACTTTATGTTCTGAGAAATAACATGATTTTCACAATTATGTACAATAAAACCGTTAGCAATATAACTCTCATATCTTGGGACATTAAAGTTGTATACCTTTTGAGTCTTCTTACTTCGTTTTATTGTTTTGATTTTTTTAAATTTTAATGTATTATCCATATACAAATTATATTACAATAATTCCCAAAAGTAAAGAAAAAAATTAAAAAATTTCGATAAAAATAAAGGAGTATCAGGTATTTCCCCGTATATATTTAAATAGGAATCATAAATAGGAGTCAAAATGAGAAAGAAGATGAGAAGAACCGAAATGTACTTAACAAATGCTCAGTATAAATATATAAAACAAAAAGCAGATAAAAAAGAGATAACCTTCTCAGAAATGATTAGAAGAATAATAGATTTTCATAGAGATCATAACTAATGAACAATTGCAAAAATTGTGGCAAAAAAACGTCTCAAGAATTTTGTTCTACAAAATGCGAACAAAAGTTCAAAGAAGCAATCAATAAACCCTTCCAGTCATTCTACTCTTATAAACATGCTGCTGAATATTTCAAAAGAGATTATAGAACTCTTAAAAAATGGGAAAATATCTTATATAAAATAGATAAAAACCTTAAATCAGACTTTAATAAAATAAAATGGAAAACATGTAAAACATGCAAGAAAAAAACTCCTTCTGCTGAATGCAGAGCAGGATATTGTAAAGAATGCTCTAAAAAAGGATTAGGACACAAACAAACTGGAAAAATACTTTCTATTAAATATAAAGGAAAAAGCAATCCGAATTACGTCCACGGCAAAAAAATGGAACATCTAAGAGAAAGAAGTAATATTCATAACAAATGGACAAAACAAATACTAAAAGAAAGACCAAATATATGCCAATTAAGCGGGAGGACAAGTGACCTCCACGTCCATCATGTATTGGGATTCTCTTTATTCCCAGAATTAAGATATAAAAAATGGAATGGAATTATTATAAACAAGTTTTATCACATAGAACTTCATCGTCGCAGGTTAGATCTCCTGCTTCTACCCATCCTCTGTTCTTTGTCATTACAGGATGTTCAAGAGTTAATTCAAGTCTACCTCCATCTACCTCAATTACAATCACTTCTTCAGCTTCCCTATCAGAGACATGACCAACATGAGCTAATACGAGTTGTGGGTCGCTACTCGAATTATCCAAAGCAAATATCTCTTCTCCATCCTCAATTTGATCAATCCTCACTTGCCCTTTTGGAGTCGAAATTAATGCATATGGAGGCAAACAAAAAGCACAGTTAAAACTACAACCAAATCCTCCCACAGAAAGAGTCTTAGTGCCTGGAAGAAAATAAGTAATAGGCTTTTTCTCTATAGGTTCAACTGCCATAGCAGAAACTAAACCATAATA
>JGI10211J34971_10003658_pt1 | contig 12290 bp, 12 predicted proteins | sample Etolagsediment_FD_34971 | JGI IMG/M metagenome (IMG submission 34971) | reverse complement strand
CTCCATCAAACCTTTTTTGAAGCGTAAGATTGGGCGATTCATGGGAAATTATCCATATATTACACTCCTTGATGTCGATCAGTACTCTGATGCGGATCCTGCACCGGAGAAATGAATAAGGGGTCCTGAAATGAATCGATCAGTCAAAGCCTTTGCACCTGCCACCGTGGCCAATGCCACCGCTGGATTCGATGTTCTGGGGTTTGCTCTGGAACTGCCTGGGGATACGGTGATCATTCGCATATCCTCTGAACCGGGAATTCATATCAAACCATTGACGGGTGCCTACGCTGAGCTTCCCACAGATCCCAATCTGAACACGGCAGGGGTTGCCATCCAATCCCTCCTGGACGCCAATCAGGTGGAGGTGGGGCTGGATGTGGAGATTCTCAAAGGGGTTCCCATGGTTGGAGGAATGGGCTCCAGCGCCTCCAGTGGGGTGGCTGCGGTAGTGGCTGCCAATGAACTCCTTGACCTGAAATTGACCAGTCTTGAATTGCTGCCCCATGTTCTGGAAAGTGAACGCGCTGCCACAGGCGTCCCCCATGCAGACAACGCTGCGCCCTCTCTCATGGGTGGCTTCACACTGGTCCGCAGTGTGGAACCCATGGATATTTTCCCACTGGCCACACCAGCAGATCTCGTATGTGTTCTGGTTCATCCCCACATGCATATCAAAACCAAGTATGCCCGGGAAATTCTCCCCCATAGCGTCTCCATGCAGACTGCCACCCATCAGATGGGACATATTGCCGGGTTTATCAGCGGGCTATACACCCAGGATATGGATCTTATCAGTCGATCCATGGTAGATGAACTGGCTGAACCCCACCGGGGAAATCTAATCCCAGGATACCAGACCGTGAAGGACGCTGCCATCCAGGCCGGGGCTTTGGGTTGTGGAATATCAGGATCAGGTCCTTCCATGTTTGCCCTGTGTAATTCCGAAACGAAAGCCAGCAAGATCGGGGTGGCCATGCAGGAAGCATTTCAAGCCTTCAAACTTGACAGTGACCTTTTCATCTCCGGCATCAGCCAGCGAGGTGCTCACATCCTGGACTAGATCATGAAATATTACAGTACCCAGAATCCAGACCATCACGTTTCACTTCGAGAGGCCGTTCTTGCCGGGATGGCCCCCCATGGCGGGCTGTTTATGCCCCAGTATATTCCCCGTTTACGCCAGGATTTTCTAACAGAAATGGACAGCCTCTCTTTTCAGGATATCTCAGCGGAGATCGCCCGGAATTTTCTGGCCCGCGATCTTCCTCCAGCTGACCTGGATGCTCTGGTCATGGATGCCATGGATCTGGATGTGAGAATCAAAATACTTGACGATTCCCAGGCCATCCTTGAGACCTGGCATGGACCCACCATGGCCTTCAAGGATTTTGGTGCGCGTTTCATGGCCCGCCTTATGGGGTATTTCATGTGCGATGAGGATCGCAAGCTGACCATTCTGGTGGCCACCTCAGGTGACACGGGGAGTGCCGTTGCCAGTGGCTTTTTGAAGGTGCCGGGGATCGAGGTTGTTATTCTTTACCCCAGTGGAAAAGTGAGTCCCTCCCAGGAGAAACAATTGACCACTCAGGGACACAATATTCGGGCCCTGGAAGTGTCGGGAACATTTGATGACTGCCAGAATCTGGTCAAACAGGCCTTTGCAGACGAACCCTTGCGGAAAGCGCATCTCCTTTCCTCGGCCAACTCCATCAATATTGCCCGCTTGCTGCCCCAGTCCTTTTACTATGCCTTTGCCGCCAGTCGCCTTTCTAAACAGGACATTGGCTTGACTGTCTCAGTGCCTTGCGGGAATTTCGGGAACCTAACTGCAGGGCTTATTGCCCAGAGAATGGGGGTTCCCATCCACCATTTTGTGGCATCAACCAACAAAAATGATGTGTTCCCTGAATATCTTGCCACAGGGAGATTTCAAGCCCAACCCTCTTACCAAACTTTGTCCAATGCCATGGATGTGGGCAATCCCAGTAATCTGGCTCGGATTCAAGATCTGTTTGAAAATGATCTTAATCAGATGCGCCGTGATATCAGTAGCTATAGTTTTGATGATGAGGCTACAGTGTCTGCCATTGGCAAGGTCCAGCGTGTATACGATTATGTCATCGACCCTCACACAGCTGTAGGCTATTTAGGTCTCCAGACCTTCAAGGAGCGCACCAAAGAACCACTAAATGGTGTCATTGTCTCCACGGCCCATCCTGCCAAATTCCCAGAAAGCGTGGAGCCAGCTATTGGAAGAAAACTGGATATCCCCCCCCAATTGGCTCAATACCTTGGGCGGGAAAAACAGGCGACTCCCATATCAAATGACTATGGGGAACTCAAACGATATTTGATGGATACGTTAAGGTAATTCCAGCCTGGGATGAAAAAATATCATAGTTAATCTTTTTTGTAAACCCCCTGGGCCTTATTGGCCGAGGTGACGATCCCTTTGATCATGGCTGAACTGAATCCTTCGTGTTCCATCTGATTTAAACCGGCGATGGTCACACCCCGTGGGGTGGTCACCTTGTCGATCTCGCTCTCAGGATGCTGGTCCTTCTCCAGAATCAGGGCTGCAGCCCCTTTGGCAACCTGGGCGGCGATCATCAGGGCCTGGTGTGAATGAAATCCGATCTCGATCCCACCCTGGGAGGCAGCCCGGATGGCCCGCAGAAAAAAGGCAATGCCGCAGGCACCAAGGGCGGTGGCAGCTCCCATGAGTTCCTCATCAATAACAATGCTTGTTCCCACCGTGTTGAATATCCCTTGGGCGGCAGTCAGGGCATCGCTGTTGGCTGAAGCGATACAGGTAATGGATTCCCGCAGGGAGATCGCTGTATTGGGCATGGCGCGAACAACGGCAATATCCTTTTTCACCCTCTGCTGGATCGCATGGATAGATACACCGGTAATAACGGAGATCAAGGTATGAACCCCTGGTTTGAGTGCAGATTTGATCTCATCAAGAAGGATATCCACCTGCTGGGGTTCCACGGCAATCAGAATGGTTTCCGCCTGATTGACTGCCTCGATGTTGTTGCTTGTGATCTCTACTCCCAGGGAGACGTATTTGGATAAACGCTCAAGTTTACGCCGTGTCAGGATCAATTCAGAAGCCTGGAGCTCCCCAGATTCCAACAGTCCATCTGCAATGGACATCCCAATATTTCCTGTTCCCAGAATAGCCAGGGTTTTTCGCTTGCTCATATACCAATCTCTTTCCCAATCGCTTTCAGATCATCAAATGGCTCTGGAACACCCAGAACAGTCAAATATGCCACATAATTTCCATGATGACCAGCCTTTGCTGATCTTAGAATAGACCTTCTACAGACAGATATCGTTCCCCTGTATCATAGTTAAAGGTCAGAATGCGACTCCCAGGTTTGAGTTCAGGCAGTTTTTTGGCCACTGCTGCCAGGCTGGCCCCCGTGGATATTCCAGCAAAGAGACCCTCTTCACGACCGGCGCGTTGGGCATATTCAAAAGCCTCTTCTTTACTCACCTGGATCGACCCATCCAGAATTGACTGATCGAGATTGTTCGGGATAAATCCTGCACCAATTCCCTGGAGCGGGTGGGGGCCAGGGTTACCACCAGAAATAACCGGTGACAATTCAGGTTCCACGGCGAAAACCTGCATAACTGGATGTCGCTCTTTCAGGGCTTGGGCTACCCCGGATATGTGACCTCCCGTGCCGACGCCGGTGATCATGGCGTCGAAGCCCTCAGGGAAATCGATCATGATCTCCTGGGCCGTTGTATCATAGTGAGCTCTCGGGTTGGCTGGGTTTTCAAATTGAGAGGGGATCCAGGAACCTTTGGTCTTTTCCTTGAGCTCAAGCGCCTTGGCCATGGCACCCTTCATGCCATCTTCTTTTGCCGTAAGCTCCACTTCGGCGCCATAGGCAGCCATGAGCTTTCGTCTTTCAATGGACATGGATTCCGGCATCACAAGAATGACTCGATATCCCTTCACCGCGCCCACAATGGCCAATCCAATGCCCGTATTTCCACTGGTGGGTTCAATGATGACCGCCCCTGGTTTGAGGACGCCCTTTTTTTCAGCTGTTTCGATCATGTTCAATGCGATACGATCCTTGATGCTGCCGCCAGGATTGCTGCGCTCCAGCTTGATCCAGACCTCATAATCCTCCGGATACAGCCGATTGATTCTCAGGTGTTTGGTATCGCCAATGCTTTCAAGTATGTTTCGGATCTTCATTTATGTGTCCTTTAAATAACGTAGTTGATGGGGTTTGTTTCGGCGCGGCTGTCGCGAACGACGGATTGCTGCTGACGGTAAACCACGGAATGGGGTGGGACGCTGTCTGTCAACCAGACATTGCCGCCAATAATGGTATCATGACCGATGACCGTGTTCTTGCCCAGAATGGTACTGCCGGCATACAGGATGACTCGATCCTCGATGGTGGGATGCCGCTTGGTATGTTTGAGTCGTTTTTCCACAAAGGTGGCTCCCAGCGTAACCCCCTGATAGATCTTGACATCATCGCCAATGACGGCGGTTTCACCGATAACGATTCCGGTCCCATGATCGATATAGCAGCGCCGACCAATTTGTGCTCCGGGATGAATATCGATACCTGTTCTGGCATGGGCAACTTCGCTCATCACCCGGGGAAGGAAGGCTGTCTGTTGCTTTACCAGCAGGTGGGCCAGCCGATGGATAGTCAGGGCATAAAACCCGGGATAGGCCACCACCACTTCTTCCAGACAGTTGGCAGCAGGATCTGATTCCACAAAATTATGGGCATCCTCCACCAGCATTTCATACACTGCAGGGATAGACTCAAAAAATTGCCTAGCCATGACCTTGGGGTCTTGCCCCAGTTTTTCTTGAAGGGGCAGTAGCAAGTTGATCAATTGACTCTCTAGGGCTTCAAGCTCGGTGTGGATCTGTTCTGTTTTCAGGTTTCGATTTTCCATGACAGGGAAAAGCAAATGAACGAGATCGTCTATGAACTGATGACTTTGTCTCACCGGAGGGACTTGAGAGCAATAACTCTCATCGATCTGCTGAAGCATAGTTAAGAATGATGTATTCATGGGGTGATTCTCTTATGGATAATTAGGGTGATAAAGAAAATGTTGCGATTAGTGGCAACATCTGTGGCGAGGATGAACTGGGGTTGGGACTAAATATGACAAATAATCTCTCATATCTAATTATAGCTCTCAGGAGTCCAAAAGTTCAGAACAATCGAACATAAAGTCTTCCAGGTGAAAAAAAACATCTTTGGGCTTGCATGAAGAATGTTCATGACCTAGACTATGGACGAAATGATTGCAACGAGCATTAATATTAATCTGAACGCGATGGTCATTAACCATCATAATCATCATCTGATGTAGCCGTTCAGTATACATACCCTGGATGGCTGACAAACAGTTGGCCGCCAGAGGAAAACCTAAAAACCCTCGGAGCCAACTCCGGGGGTTTTTTTATTATAGTCTCATGCAGACAAGAAGAGCAAAAAGTTGAAAGGCGATACAGAGATGAACGAGCAGCGGTTGAAAATAGCAGTCCAGAAATCAGGCAGACTCAGTGATGCCACCCTGGATATTTTGAAACAGAGTGGTCTACGGATCAATCCATCCAAGAACAAGTTGATCACCCATGTGAAGAACATGCCCATCGATATTCTCTTTGTTCGCGATGATGATATTCCAGCCCTGGTCATGGAAGGTGTCGTGGACCTGGGTTTTGTCGGGGAGAATATCATGCAGGAGGTCAGCCTTCAAAAAGGAACCATGGGGGAGCAGTCCGACTTTAAAAAATTGATCTCTCTTGATTATGGAAACTGTCGGCTGTCCATTGCCACCCCTGAGGAACGGGAATACAATAGCATCAAGGATCTTGAAGGCTGCCGCATTGCCACCAGCTATCCCTATTCCATGCTGAATTATCTTGAAGAACAAGGCGTCACTGCCAAGGTAGTGCACCTCACCGGATCAGTGGAGGTAGCCCCCCGGGCTGGCTTGGCTGATGCCATATGTGATCTGGTTTCAACTGGCGTCACCCTGGAAGCCAATGGGCTGAAAGAAGTTGAAGTGATCCTGAGGAGCACAGCCACGCTGGTTCAGCGACCTACGCTGACAAGCTGTGAGAATCAGGCATTGGTGGATCGACTCCTGGTCCGCATCAACGGGGTCATTCAGGCCAAGGAAAGCAAATATATCATGCTCCACGCACCTGCTTCCAAGGTCTCAGAGATCATTGATCTGCTCCCGGGAGCGGAACGGCCAACCATCCTGCCCCTGGCAGGTTCAGATGATCTGGTGGCCATCCATGCCGTCAGCACTGAGACAGTCTTCTGGGAAACCATGGAGTCGCTGAAAAAACTGGGAGGCAGCTCCATTCTCGTTCTCCCCATTGAAAAGATGCTGGGTTGACCCATGCTGGTCTGGGAATCGTTAAGCAAGGAAGCGCAAATCCAGGCCCTGAAAAGGCCTGTGATGAAGGATGATGAATCCCTCCAGGGAAGTGTATCCAAGATCCTGCGGCTGGTGCAGGAAGCCGGAGATGACACCCTGCGCATTCTGACCTTGCGCTTTGATGGCGCCGAGCTCACAGAAATGGCCGTTTCACCTGATGAGATCAATAGTGCCATTGCCTCTCTGGAGGATGAGGTGAAGCAGGCGATCGATCGGGCCTATGAGATCATTCGAAAATTCCATGCTCAGCAGGATCAATCAGACATTCACATTGAAACAGCTCCAGGCGTGTCTTGCACCCTGAGGATTCGGCCGCTCCAGACCGTGGGCCTCTATGTACCCGGTGGAAGTACGCCACTCACATCCTCGGCTCTCATGCAGGGCGTGCCCGCTCAATTGGCAGGATGTAAAAAAACCATCCTGTGCAGCCCTCCAGATCGATTTGGCAATATGGCGCCGGAAATTATCTATGCCGCATCAAAGTGCGGGATAGACTCCCTCTATCGTGTGGGCGGCGCCCAGGCCATTGCAGCCATGGCCTTTGGTACCGAAAGTATCCCAAAAGTGGATAAGATCTTTGGGCCAGGGAACCGCTACGTGACCGAAGCCAAGCGTCAGGTGAGTCAAGCCCAGGGATTGGTGACTATCGACATGCCGGCTGGTCCTTCAGAGGTTCTGGTGATCGCCGATGAAACCGCGGATCCGGGATTTGTTGCATCAGATCTTTTGTCCCAGGCTGAACATGGTCCTGATTCCCAGGTGGTTCTGCTTTCAACCAGTCAAACACTCATTGAAGAGGTGGAGCGAGCCATCGATGAGCAATTGAAGCAGCTCTCCAGATGGAAGATCGCCAGGGAAGCACTGACCCATGCCCGCTACATTCTCCTTCCGAATATAGAAACGGCCATCAAGGTGAGTGACCGCTATGCACCGGAACACCTGATCCTCAATTTTTACGGAGCAGCAGAGCGGGTAGAAGAGATCCAACATGCCGGATCCATCTTTGTGGGGCCCTGGTCTCCAGAAAGTGCCGGCGATTATGCCTCAGGGACCAACCATGTGCTGCCAACCTATGGCACCGCTCGTTTTACAGATAGTCTATCCTTGAAGGACTTTCAAAAACGTAGTACGGTTCAACACTTGACCCGTGAAGGACTTGAAGGTCTCAGTACCACCATTCTGGCACTGGCAAAGAGCGAGGGCCTGGATGCCCACGCCCGCGCCGTGTCCATTCGTCTAGAAGGGAAATCAGTATGAGCTGGCTGGATGAGCTAACCCCTCAACATATTCGCGACCTGGTACCCTATTCCTCAGCCAGACGGGAGGCTTCAGCTGGGAGGGTCTGGCTCAATGCCAATGAGAACCCCTTTCCCCGATCTGAAGATGAAGGTCTGAATCGCTACCCAGATTTTCAACCACAGCAACTGATCCAGGCCTACGCCGGTTATGCAGGCATCAGCCAGGAGCAGCTCTTGGTGACCAGAGGCATCGATGAAGGGATCGATCTTCTCAACAGGGCTTTCTGCCAACAAGGTATGGATCAGGTCATGTTTACACCCCCGACATATGGTATGTATGAGATCTCCGCTAAAACAGCTGGGTTGGGTACTGTCGAGGTTCCACTTGGTTCAGACTGGCAGCTGGATGTGGAGACCATGATAGAGAGAGCTGCATCATCAAAACTTATCTACATCTGTTCGCCAAATAACCCAACCGGCAACCTGATCAAACGCTCGGATATCATCCGCTTGCTGGAGGGAACCCTGGCTGGATCCCTGGTGGTGTTGGATGAAGCCTATATTGAGTTCTCCGCCCAGGATAGTCTGGTGGATCTATTGTCAAAATATAGACATCTCATTGTACTGAGAACCATGTCCAAGGCTTTTGGTCTGGCTGGTCTGCGCTGTGGCTTTGTCCTTGCCGCAGAAGAGGTGATCACCACCCTACAGAAAGTGTCGGCTCCATATCCCATCCCAGTCCCCGTTGTCGAGCGAGTCAGCAATGTACTCTCTGAGGATGGCCAGCAGGAGATGAAACGTGATGTCGAGATAATCAATCAAGTTCGAAATGATTTTATGGTCGAGCTCAAAGCATTCTCCTTTGTTGAGAAAGTGATCCCCAGTGACGCAAACTTTGTTCTGTTTCGTGTCAAGGACGCTGAGAGTCTTATGAGAGCACTATCTGAATCAGGAGTCATCATTCGAAACAGAAGCTCTCAATATGGACTGGCAAACACAGTCAGGGCCACCATAGGAACGCCAGATGAAATGCAACAACTGATCCTGGCCTTAAAACAATATGAGGATGTATCATGAGCCCACGACCCACCCTGCTCATCGATCGGGATGGCACCCTGATCACAGAACCCCCTGTCGATTTTCAGGTCGATTCTCTGGAAAAACTGGAGCTTGAAAAAGATGTGATCATCAATTTGCTCAAACTGCAACAGGCGGGGTACCGACTCGTGATGATCTCAAACCAGGATGGCCTGGGCACCCCATCTTTTCCCATGAAGGATTTTCAAGTGCCCCAGGACAAAATGATGCAGATATTCAGGTCCCAGGGAGTGGTCTTTGAGGATGTATTGATCTGTCCCCATTTTGAATCAGATAATTGTGCCTGCCGGAAGCCCAAGCTGGGATTGGTTCAATCCCTCCTCAAAGCGGGTGCTATTGATTTCAAGGATTCGTGGGTCATCGGTGATCGGGAAACCGACATGCAATTGGCTGAGAATATGGCTGTCGGTGGACTTCGATATGATCCACGGACCAATGATTGGAATCGGATCACTGAACGGCTTCTCAGTCGCAGCCGCAAAGCTCAGGTCAATCGGAAGACGTCCGAGACCCAGATCGAGATCAGTGTTGATCTGGACAATTCAAAGCCCATCAAGATCGAAACCGGAATCGGCTTTTTTGATCATATGCTGGATCAGATCGCGGTTCATAGCAGCATTTCCCTGACCTGTCTGGTTCAGGGTGATCTGGAGATCGATGAACACCATACTGTGGAAGACACGGCCCTGGCCCTGGGTGAAGCCCTTGCAGAGGCGCTTGGCCAAAAACGGGGAATTGGCCGCTTTGGTTTTGCCCTGCCCATGGATGAATGCCGGGCAGAATGTCTTCTGGATATCTCAGGCCGACCGCATCTGGAATTCAAGGCAGACTTCACTGCGGAGAAAGTGGGGGAACTGAGCACCCAGATGGTGAGCCACTTCTTCAGATCCCTGGTGATGAGCATGGGTATCACCCTGCACCTGAGTACCACAGAAGGCAATGCCCATCATCAGGTTGAATCATTGTTTAAGGTCTTCGGCCGGGCCCTGGGGCAAGCCATCAAAAAGCAGGGAGATCAAGTTCCCAGCTCCAAGGGGGTTCTGTGAACGTGATCATCGATACGGGATGTGCCAACATCTCGTCCTTGAAATTTGCCGTGGAACGGATCACAAAGGATGTGATCGTTTCTGAAAAACCTGAGGTGATCCAGGCTGCCACAAGGGTCTTTTTACCTGGAGTGGGGAGCGCTGGCTATGCCATGGATGAACTTGAGAAACGGGGCTTGGTGCCCGTCATTCAATCACTCACTCAACCCGTGTTGGGAATATGCCTCGGCATGCAGCTGCTCATGGCCCATTCCAGTGAAGGCGACCGCGAATGCCTTGGTCTGATTCCCGGACAGGTCTCTGAGCTGAAGGCTGAAGGGTTGCGCCTGCCCCATATGGGCTGGAACACCCTGGTGGATACCCAGGATCATCCGCTGTTCATGGACATCCCTGATAATGAGTACTTTTATTTTGTTCACAGTTTCGCCGTTGAACCTGGTGCATACACCCTCTCTGGATGTGACTATGGGTCCCTGTTTTCAGCAGCCGTTGGATCCAATAATTTCTACGGGGTGCAGTTCCATCCTGAGCGATCCGGACCCATGGGCGCCCGTATTCTGAAAAACTTTCTGGAGATGTCCTCATGATCATCCCAGCCATCGATATGATTGCAGGTCGAACCGTTCGTTTGTATCAAGGGGATTATGCCCAGATCACCTTTTACGATCAATCCCCGGATTTCCTGGTTCGCAGCTATGATGCGGGAGGTGCTGCAGTGATTCATGTGGTGGATCTGCAGGGTGCGAAGGATCCAGAACAAAGACAGGTCAAAGAGATCTCTCAACTGGTCAAGGTATCCAGGGCTCCCATTCAGACCGGTGGCGGAATTCGCTCAGAAGCAGACGTCGCCCAACTCCTAGATGTAGGTGTGGGCCGTGTCATCATTGGCAGCCTGGCTATCAAGCAGCCTGAGCTGGTCAAAGACTGGGTCCGGCATTTTGGTGTGGATCAGATCGTTTTGGCTCTGGATGTATCCATGGATCCCAAAGGCAATAAATGGCTCCCCACCCTGGGTTGGCAGACATCCGGTGAACAACGTCTCGAGGATATCCTGGATAGCTTTCTTGACGTGGATATCAAACACATTCTATGTACGGATATCAGTCGCGATGGGACCCTCCAGGGATCCAATACATCACTGTATTCAGAATTGGTGGCGAACTACCCCCAGATCATGTGGCAGGCATCCGGTGGCATTGGCTCCCTGGATGATATTGCAGCCGCAGCCAGATTGGGTGCTTCCGGTGTGATCGTCGGGAAAGCACTGCTGGATGGAAAATTCAGTTATGAGGAGGCAAGCCGATGCTGGCAAAACGCATAATCCCCTGTCTTGATGTCCGCGGGGGCAAGGTGGTCAAAGGGGTCCGCTTTCGTGACCATGAGATCGTCGGGGATATTGTTCCCCTGGCTGAATTCTACTCAAAGATGGGTGCTGATGAACTGGTGTTTTACGATATCACAGCCAGCAGCGATGGCCGCAGTGTGGACCGTAGCTGGATCGAACGGGTGGCCCGGGTGATCGACATCCCATTCTGCGTGGCGGGAGGAATCAAGGATCTGGATACCGCTGCTGAAGTCCTGGAAATGGGAGCAGACAAGATCAGCATCAACACACCGGCGCTGAAAGACCCCGGTCTGATCCAGGATCTTAACCAGCGATTTGGACAACAGTGTGTGGTGGTGGGGATCGATAGTTATCAAAACGAATCGACAGGTGAGTATGAGGTCTACCAATTTACGGGCGACGTAGAACGCACCGAGCAAACCGCCTGGAACACCCTGGATTGGATCACAGAAGTTCAAAACTTAGGGGCAGGGGAAATCGTCTTGAATTGCATGAATCAGGATGGCGTCCGCCAAGGCTATGATACGACCCAATTAACCCAAGCACGTCTGCTCTGTGATATCCCCCTCATCGCCTCAGGTGGAGCTGGAACCAGGGAGCATTTCGTGGAAGTATTTAAAAAGAGTGACGTAGATGGGGCGTTAGCCGCAAGTGTTTTCCATAAACGAATCATAGAAATTCAGGAATTAAAGCAATTCCTTTCATACTCAGGAATCGAGGTAAGACGATGAAGATCAGCATAGAAAATGTGGACCAGTTGGATTGGACCAAACAAGGCGGATTGATCCCCGCTGTCGTGCAGGATGGACGCACAGGCATCCTGTTGATGCAGGCTTACATGGATATTGAAGCATTGAGAATGACCCTCATGTCCGGAATGGTCACCTTCTTCAGCCGCAGTCGCCAAATGATATGGCAAAAAGGGGAAACGTCCGGGAATACCCTGGTCTGTCAAGCCATCGTTTCAGATTGTGATGGAGACAGCCTGAAAGTTTTGGCGATCCCCAGTGGACCGGTTTGTCACACCGGGACCCCCACCTGCTGGGATGATGGGGTTGAGCCCAGCCTGACCTTTTTGTCTAAGCTTGAAGATATTAT
>JGI10211J34971_10003657_pt1 | contig 12290 bp, 12 predicted proteins | sample Etolagsediment_FD_34971 | JGI IMG/M metagenome (IMG submission 34971) | reverse complement strand
AATGACGCACCGAGCGCAATAAGCAGATTTATATATATGGGAATCGAGCCATATCTACTGGCTTCGACGCTGAATTTAATCGTTGCTCAGCGACTTATCAGAAAGATATGTGACCGCTGCAAAGAACCAATAACCTTAAATGAAGAAATTCTCAAACGCTTAAAAATTGACCCCAAACAGGCGAAGGACGCTGTGTTTTACCACGGTAAAGGGTGCAACGCCTGTGGTGGGACAGGTTATTCAGGGCGTCTGCCTATATTCGAGTTCCTGGTTATGGATAATGATATACGGGAAAAGCTTATTGTCGGTATCAATGAGTCGCAAATAAGAGCCATGTCACGTCAAAAAGGTTACGGGGGACTGCTCGAAAGCGGTGTAAGCAAGATACTCCAGGGCTTAACCACGGCTGAAGAGGTCCTCAGGGTAGCATTCACAGAGAAAATATAAAATCGTAACAGCCGGGAAAGAATTGTTTCCGGCTTGCCCCAAAAGAAAGGTAAAAGCGGACCTTTATTTTGAGGAGCTATCGTTTTTTCACATAAAAGATATACAACTTTCGGCATAAGGGTGGAGCAGATTTTAAGAAGCCGTGAGCCGATTTTTCCTAAACCCAGGGTTTTCGGACGCCGATGGTATATGGTTGTGTAAGAACAACAGTGCAGAGAGATTGCTTCGTCGCCTGGCTCCTCGCAATGACAGTCTGCATTGTATGTGTTCCAGAGTATCAGGTGTTTTTGAGAAGGTTCGGTAAATGAAAGGCTATCAATATCTCGCCCGGGACTCATCAGGCCAACGCCAAGAAGGCGTTCGACAGGCAGTTTCTTCAAACGACGTACTGGGTTACCTTCGCGAGCAGGGTTTTACGCCTGTTTCTGTGAACGAAATATCTGAGGGCATTGGTAAACCCCAGCGAACATATCACCGAAAGCGAATCAAATCCGCCGACCTGGCAGCGCTCTGCTGGCAGTTGACCACGATGGTAGAGGGAGGAATTTCTATTACCACGGGTCTGGATACCCTTTCGGAGGACATAGAAAATCTTCAGCTTCGAGAAATATTGCAACAGGTTCTGCAAGATATGGAAAAAGGCGAGAGCTTTTCGGACAGTATTTCAAAATTTCCACACGTTTTCAATAAGCTCTCGTGCGCGATGATATTAGCGGGTGAAATTGGCGGTAGTCTGCCAACAGCGTTGCGCAGACTTGCGGAGCATTTCGACAATCGTGATAAATTAGCCAGAAAGGTCAAGGGCGCGATGGCCTATCCGGTCTTCGTGTTAACATTTATTGTGGCGATTGTCACCTTCATCATGGCTTTTATTATTCCCCGCTTCCGTATCATATTCGACCAGCTGGGCAGCGACCTGCCTGCTTTTACCAGGGGATTTATGGGTTTTTACGATGTGCTGCGTTACAATCTGGTCTATATTACCGGCTCTTTGCTGTTCCTAATCATTTTCTGCGTTCTTGCTTATTCGAAAACGCAGAAAGGCCATCATTTGTTCAGCAAAATTTTCCTTGTCCTGCCTCTGACAGGTAAGATATTCAAACAATCCTTTGTTGCGATATTCTGCAGAACGATGTCAACATTGCTTACTTCGGGCGTTTCTGTGCTTGAGGTGCTTGATATTCTCTCCGAAATGTCCTCTAACGACATTATAAAATCGGCAATAGTGCAAACCAGAAAGCATATCACCGAAGGTTTAAACATCTCGATGAGTATGGCCACATCGGGCTTTTTCCCTAATATGGTCGTGAAAATGGTACAAGTCGGCGAAGAAAGCGGGTCCCTGCCGAAAGTGCTGGACAGAACCGCTAACTACTACGAACAAAAGGTCGATTCTATGATAACGACTTTGACGTCGCTGCTTGAGCCGATAATGATTGTAACAGTTGGCGCGATTGTGTTGATGGTAGTGCTTGCGCTATATCTGCCGATTTTCTCAATGTCGGCGACTTAACACACCGGTACAGGCAGTAAAAAAAGAAAAAAATGATATAGTCGCTAATGAATTTGGTCGATTGTTAATCTCAAATGATACCTGCTGTTGCAGGTACGAAGATGGTCATAAAAATATTCTTTAGGAGAAACTAAAATGGAAAGCAGAAAAGGTTTCACACTGATTGAGCTGATGGTTGTCATCCTCATCGTTGGCATCCTTGCTGCGGTGGCTATTCCGCTTATGAAGGGTCGAATTGATTCGGCCAAGTGGTCGGAAGCTAACGCTGCAGCAGGCACAATCCGTACGGGCATCCGCGCATACTGGGCTGAAAAGGGTCCAAGCTACCCCACTGCCAGTTACGCCGCGGACCTGAACGGCGGCGTTGCAGTATTTGGCACTGCGCTCGGGATAGACTCAACCGACCTTGACGGACGCTACTTCCTCAACGGTTGTTACGTGATTAGCAGCGCGGCTATAAACGCCGGTGGTACCGGTCTTGATTACACCATTACAGTTACCGCCGCCACTGCTCCCGGACCGGGAGGGGCACCGAGTTCTCCCGCAACCCACACAATGGACCAGACTGGCGCCTGGAACTAAGAATGGTCTTGTGTTGCAAGAACCACGGATGAACCGCACTTATGCGGACATGGTTAAAAGTTAAGGGGGAAAGGGTTAATACGGCCGTTGACCAAAACAATAAGCTCGGTGCGATTAATCCGATTTAGTCAATAGCGGCTATGGCCAGAACGGCCATAGCCGTTTTAGGCGCGTTAATCTGTCAGTAAGCTTTCGGTGGGGGCAATGCAAAACCCCATTTTTCGGAAATCAATATAAATGAGGACGGTGAATATGGCTGTTAAACGACTCAAGTTCGCGGCGGCAGTAACTTTGGTTGAGGTATTAGCGGCTATGGCCGTTTTGGCCATAGCTGCTTTGGGCGCATTAGGCTACGAATACCACGCCGCCCTGCAGGCCCGAATAGCACATGCACAAACCACCAGCACACGCACTGCACAACTGCTGCTGGAAGACTGGAAAAGCACAGGCGGCTCAGAAGACTACGACCCAAGCGCTTTAGGACTGGGCTTTTCCTCTAACGTGATATACCTCGCTCAAGGCATTGTTCTGCCTCAGGGGTTATATAGTATCACGGTTGACGATGTGCCGATGCTAATTGTGCTAAAGTGGGCAGATGTTGCCTATGACAGCGAAGCTGAAGTAACGCTCAGGCAGCTAACTGTTACCACCGTGTGGAGACGAAATACGAGAAAAATTGTCAATTGGGGAACTATAACTTCTGAGGAAGTAGCGAATGAATATGCAAATTCAGGGTATGGTGATGCTTTGCGCCCGTTAGCTACCCTGACTACTTACGTCAGACTCGATGCATCGGGAGGTTAGAAAAAGGAGATGCGAATCAATGTGTTGGGAATATAGAAAAACTCGTTCGGGTATAACCATAATTGAGCTGGTTATTACTATGGTCATCGGCACAATGCTTGTATCAGTGGTTGGTATTTTGCTGGTTAGCGGCCAACGTGCCTGGAACAGGACGTACAATTCTGCTCACAAGCAAATAAAGGGGGATGCACAGGATGTTATGATAAGATTCAGCAGTATCGGAAGGAAGTCCAACCGTATAGATTACACAATCTACGATATAAGCGGCAGCACTTTTACTCCCACTGTGCCTCAAACAGCAAATCCGGAAGAAGTGGTTTCCGGCGATGCGGTAGAGTTCAGATACTGGGATGTGGAGCTTGACTCGGAGGACAGCCACGCCTTAATGGACGTTACAAAGACAGCGACGGTTTATGCACTTTTTTATCTTGACGACGACAAATTGAAAGTTGACTACGGCCCATATCCGCCTGGGGCCGTGCCGGAGGGTGGGGGCAACAAAAACAGCTCTGATATAACGACAACGACCCTCGCAGAAAATGTTACGACCGACCCTAACATCGGGGCTTTCAGCCACACAACCTTAAATGGGGTAGGCCTGGGATGCGTAAGAATCAATATTACACTGACGGACGCCGAAGATGATGAGAGCATCCGGGTGACGACAGCAACAATGATGCGAAATATCTGGCCGAGGTAAATATGTGGAACGTGAATCATGAACAGTAAATCAAATCACAAAATAGAAAACATAAAATATAAAATGCGAGATTCGAGATACCAAAACGGTTCAGTACTTATTCTGGTCGTTGTGTCGCTGATTATTTTGGTCGCTCTGGGAGGAGGACTCTTAACGATTACCTATGGGGTCAGACATCGGGCCATCGCGATGAAAAATGAGACGGTGGCAATGCTTGCCGCTGAGGCGGGCTATGAGACGGCGATTTTCTGGATGAGTCAGCAGGATGATATGCTAAGCGCACTGCAAGATGAGGCGGCGGGAACAAACGAGAAATTAGAATTTTCGGACGGCGATTGTGATTATAAGATTGAGTTCTACTCATTTATTGGAGCTCGGCCGGTTTACAGGGTTGTATCCAACGGTCACAGCGGGATGTTTAATAAAACGGTGGATGTTCTCGTGGTTCAGGCGATAGGTGGGTGGGATATGGGTCTATGCAGAGTACCTGCCGGAGGCAGCAGCACCTATCCGGTGAGCTACGCCAGCGGGGAAATAATTGATATGCTGCTGCATATTAATAAGCTCAACGACAATCCTGATGGGCGGGATATTTATATATCGGGCAGTCCGCAATTTTTACAAGCCGTGGGTATGGGCGAATCAAGATACACCGACGAAGGCTCTGATAAGTACGCTTCTGTGATGGGGCTTTTTGATGGCGGAATTTGTTTTGACCAGCCGGACAGTAAAATAACAAATGAGAGCGCTATAGTGGAGAAAGTCGAGCGCTTTAAAGAAAGTACAGCGGGCAAATTCAAGTTCGGTCCCGCAGCGAATGCAGCCGTTTCAAATCCTCTACCGGCTGTTCAGCTTGAGTTTTTTGTTGAGGACGGAGTGGGCAAGGTCCGGATAACAAATGACTGCACGGTCCGCGGGTTTAAGCAAAGCAGTGACAGCAGCACATGGGATTTTAAGGTCAAGCCCGGTACCGACGGAACGGAGTACGAAAGATACGATATTTACGCTTACCATCTTATGCCTGAGGATGCGGACAGCACGGGGGAAAGATTTGTCAGCCGTGTAGAGGAGACTTACGTAACTCAGTCAATCGGCGATTCGGAATCAGAACCTGGCGGACAGATTTTTATTGAAGGCAATGTCGTTATCGGCAGTGGGGACGTCAATCTGCCCGGAACTCAGGATGCGATAAAAGGCAAGATAACCGTCGTAGCGACTGGTAATATCTGGATTGCCGACTCCACAGTAGTTGACGGTGAACACGACGCAGATGGAATACCGTCACAAGACAATCCGAACGTACTGGGACTAATTGCTCAGGGTGTAATCAAGGTCGTTGACCCGGGCCTGAGCGATGCCAGTTATGTTGATGACGAACCTGTCGAACCTGAAGGTTTCAAATACGTCCCTATCGGCAGAGCCGACAAGGGCTACTCAGCAGGTTCGCATAAGAGACATTTGCCTGACCTGATGGAAGTTGAGGCGGCTATAACGGTCGGCGGTGGCGGCTGGGGCGCCGAAAACGTCAGACGAAGTCCTTATGGTGACAGGAAGGAAGACGGTGGCTACCCGGACTACCTGATTGTGCGCGGCACTATTGCGGAAGTAATCCGTGGCGTCGTCGGATTGATAGGCAGTGATGGTTACATTAAACGTTACTATCTTGACGAAAGGCTGCTTCAAGGTGTTCTGCCTGGCGATATGTGGCTGCAGGGCAAGTATATTCCGGCCCCCGCGGGCTGGCACGACTATCGTCCAACGGAGTAAAACTCTTAGAAACTATCTCGAAACACGAAATGCCATTTTAAGCAGGTGCAGAATCCTCTTTGAGACGATGACAGTTTTGAGATAGTTTGTTAATCAGTAAGGAAAAAACAGGAGTTGTATTATGAGCAAAACAAAAACCTTCGTCTCCGTGTTAGCTGAGGTGGCTGTGATTGTGGGAATGGTAGGCTACTATTTCTGGGGAGTGGGAAAGACCCCCGCGGCTTGTGAATTACCACAGGTCCAGCACGGAGTGATAACAGGAATCGTCTATACCGAAGGGAGCCCTTCCGCTGTAATCTGCGGTAAAATTGTGCACGAAGGTGAGACGATACACGACGTGGAGGTCGTGAAAATATACAAAAATAAAGTTGAACTCAAAAGGAACAAGAAAAAGTGGACACAAAAGCTGCAGGAGGAGCCGAATCGCGCATGGCCAAAAAAGGGTTGATTATCACCAGAGGTGCACTTATCCAATATTCGGTGAACAAGCTCACCAGGAATAAGGCCTTATGCAATACTCAATATAACGCGCAAAAATAGTCTGTGAAATACTCGGCTGAGATTGCTTTCTTCAAAGGTTAGCCACGCCCGATAACTTAAAAAACCCCATTCTTAAATCCTTATTTGCACTATCATAAATCCTTATTCACAGCATCATTTTACGGGCTTTATCGCAATGATACGTGGTTCTCGCGCAGGCCAGAATGCGCTGCGTTATCATTTCCGGGGATTCGTGTTTTTGGACTAATGATATTATCGGTCGACGCCGGCATACCCGTAGCAGCCAGTATGTCAAAATCCCCCACACTAACCTGTGAACCCAACAGACCAGAATTTATACGTAAAACACCAGCTTTTTTAAGCCGATGAGAAGACAGCGGATAGCCGATAGCGTCACTGTTTGCGTATCGGAATTACTGCCGCGAAAGTGGGAAGTAAATAGGAAAAGAAGGTTAATTGCTATACGTCAAACACCAATTATTGTTGGAGTGAAGACTGCATGAATCTGAACTGGAAAGGGTCGTTTAAGTTTGAGCTTGAGGACAGGCAAGTCCTGGCTCTGGATATTGGCTCATCGTCAGTCAAGATAGTCCAGATGGACAAGCGGAACGGTCGGCACACGGTTACGGCTGCCGGCATAGCCGAGATTGCAGCGAGCGAAGATAACAATAACGATAAAGAAATAAATACAATAAGGGCAATTGGCGAATGCCTTGAGTCCACTGGGATTCGAACGCGAATGGCGGTTTGCGGCGTATCCGGGCCGGAAGTTGCGGTGCGATATTTTAAGTTCCCTTCATTGCCGCTGAAGGAAATAGAAGGAGCAATTTTGCTCGAAGCTGCGCAGGTTTGTCCATTTAACGTTGACGACGGGGCTGTTGACTATCAACTGATACCCAACGACGAAAATAATGTTGCCGGCACTTTAGTAGCGGCGACAAATAAGCTGATAAAAAACAAGACACAACTTGTCGAAAATGCTTCTCTTAACTGCGTCTTGATGGATGTGGACGGATTGGCGCTTTTGAACTGCCTTAGCGAGTACGAAAAACCCAAGCACGGCCGAACAACAGCTGTTTTGAATGTTGGCGATTCTTTCACAACTCTGGCAATTATGAGCGATAATGCTTTACCCTTTATTCGCGATATTGCTTATGCCGGTAATGCTATTGCTGAGCAGATTGCAAGTGAGAACAATGTTTCAACGGAAAGTATAAAGAAGATTCTCCGTAAGGAGTCCCAAGGACTGTCCGACAATTCATCGACAACACAAACAGAGGTTCAGGATGGTTTGGAGGAAGCGTGCCGGCGATTGATTATCGATGTTACTGAAACGTTACGCTACTACGCGGCTCAGGAGAAATCTGCGATTATCGAAAAGATATTTGTCTGTGGCGGTTTCTCACTGGTCAAAGGTTTTGTAGAGCTATTGGATAAGGAGCTTGACGCCACGACTGTGTTGTGGAACCCTTTTGATAAAATACGTTGCGATGCAGGCCGACTTTGTAAAGATACTCTTGCAAGGAAAGGCCCTGCAATGGCAGTAGCAGCCGGTCTTGCTATGAGGTCAATCTGATGTTCACGATAGATTTGCTAAAGGGAGAAGGTATTCCGCTAAAGAGCAGGCCTGAAGGCATAGCCATCGGAGCGTTAGCGTTCGGCGTACCTATTATTGTCGGCATAGCAATGTTCGGCTTTTACCTGAGCAACAGCGTTGCAATGTCAATACAGAGGCAGGATATAACCAAATACACGGAAAAGACTAACAAGCTGTCGAAGGCAGTAAAGCTGCAAGAATCGTTAGAGAAAGAGAAGGCCTTTATAGGCAGCAGCCTGGCAGAAGTTGCATCCTCCATCAGCAGACATACTCAATGGTCTCCTGTTTTGGCAACGCTGGTAAGGAACATGCCGAATTCGATGGTGTTGACCAAGCTTGAGGTAAAGCAGCGTCCTGTAAAAAAACAAATTCGCAGCAAAGAGGACCCCAATAAAAAGGTTACTATCAGCATCCCTGCAAGAACATTGCAGATGAATGTCTCTTTGAGCCGTCAAATCGACTATGACAAAGCGGTTAAAGATTTCAGGGACCGTCTTTTCTATTCAAGTTTCCTCGCTCCCAAGCTGGAAAACATCAGAGTTTCACAGGGATTTGATACGCTTGAGGGGCAAGATGTTGTCTCTTACACGTTGGACTGCGTTTTCAAGCCGGGATTGTAGCAGGTGCTTTATGAAATCGATTTATAAAAAACATCTTACGACAGTAGCTTTAGTATGGGCAGGCTGCTTTGTACTGTTTTTGTTCGCCTATATGCTTGTGCTCGGACCACAGAAAAAAAACAAAAAAGAGATAAACAAGGAAGTCTCGAAGAAAAAACAAATGTACAACTTTGCGCTGAAAGCAACACAAGCGGAAACAAAACTCAAGTTAAATGAGCAAATCGAGCGTCTCCAAAGCAGCTTGAGGGAATTTGTTATCAATTCCGAGGATTCAGCTAATTTGGTATTCGATATAAGCCAAATCGCAAACGACAAAGAAGTTAGGTCACCCATCATTGGCGTCAAAGACAACCTTCGCAACTCGGAGATACCTAATTGCAAGCATATATTCGAGAACCGCATTGGAATCAGTTTCACAACAGGTTTTAATCAGTTTGCAACCCTGCTAAACGCCCTGGAGAGACACCGACCGGTCGTCTTTGTAGATAACTTCTCAATAACTCGCTCAGACAAGGACGATTCAGGCCATCAGGTGAATATGGACTTAGCGGTTTTTGTCAGAAAGCGGCAGGACAGTTGAAAGCACTGCCGAGCTGTCGGCGGGAATCTGCGGGATAAAAATGAGAACAATAGCAATAGCAAATCAGAAAGGCGGTTGCGGCAAAACGACTACTGCGGTAAATCTTTCCGCAGCTTTTGCGCTATTGGGAAAGAAGGTTTTGGTAGTGGACCTGGACCCGCAGGCACACACCACGCTGGGAGTAGGCCATGACCCTAACGCTCTGGATAAAACCGTTTATGATGTTCTTACCAATCCGCAAATTCCAATGTCCAGGGTAGTATTAAGCACAAGCGTAAAAGGACTTAATCTGGTCCCAAACAATATTTTGCTCTCCGGCATCGAGTTTGAACTGGCAACGCTTCATGGCAGAGAATATGTGCTAAGCAAGCAGCTTAGCTACGTAAACGACAATTACGATATATGTGTTATTGACTGCTCGCCATCACTTAGTTTGCTAACGCTAAACGCCCTGGTTGCAAGCACTGATGTAATAATACCGGTTCAGACACATTACTACGCTCTTGAAGGTCTAAGACAGTTATTTGAGACCGTAGCTATTGTTAAGGAACGCTTTAACAGCAGCTTAGAAATCCTTGGCGTGCTGTTGACGTTCGTGGAAAGCAGGACAACATTGAGCAACCAAGTGGAACAGCAGACGAGAGAATTTTTCGGCGATTTGGTATTCGATACGGTTATCCATAGAACTGTAAGATTGGCTGAAGCTCCAAGTGCCGGCGAGTCTGTCCTGACTTACGCCCCTAAAAGCAGAAGCGCGGCTGAATATAAGTCTTTGGCGGAGGAAATAAACAATGAAGTGGTTTCGGCGGAGGAAACAAGCAACGAGAAGATTTCGGCTGAGGTGATAAACAATTGTGAGGGTTCGACAGAGGAGGTAAACAATGCTAAGGCGTAAATCAAGGTCACCCAAGGAAATCTTGTCGTTTTTTAATGACATAATACGTCCGAAGAAAGAGGATGGCGAATCGGCCACGGACAGTTTATCGATTCTTAATGCTATACAGACTCAGGAAAAAAATGACGCGCAAGCGCGTTTTGATGCGCATAGGCCGGAGCAGTCAGATTACGCTCCTGAACAACCGGCGGTTCCGAGGCCTGAGACTTCGCCTACACCAAAATCACGGTGGCCCTCGTGGACATATACAGAAACTGTTTCAACTAAACAAGCCGATACTGATACGGCTATGAAAGCTATCCCTGAACAAACTTTCCGGCAACAGACTTGGGAGCAAATAAAAAATAAACTCTTCAGACCAAAAGCGAGTGTGAGTACCACAGGACAAAAAACAATGATGATATTGGTTCCGGTACTTTTTATTGTCTTAATTTTCGTTCTTATTCAATTCTCTTTCGCACCAATTATTATGGGGCACGGAACGAGCAATTTAGTTGTAAAAGGTATCCTCTATAACGAGGCCAATCCATCTGCAATTGTTAACAAGCAAGTAGTGCATGAGGGCGACAAAATATCAGGTGCGACCATCATAAAAATAAATAAGGACAGCATCGAATCTGAAGTAAGAAAATGGTGGCCGATGAAAGCTCAGCGTTATACGAAAGGAGTTCGTCGCTAAAATATGCACCAAGAAGGAATATGACGATGACGATAGTAATGGCACTGGTCAGGAAAACTGCTGAAGGGGCCGAAGGGCCCTGGCTGAGGAGATAAAGAATGGCCAAACGTAAGGTAGGACTGCACAAGGAAATCAAATCGATTTTTGATGGTGTGCCGATTCCGAAGGACAACGGCGCTAAACAGCCAAGTTATGTGCCCGCTCCAGAGCACGAGCGCCATGAGGAACAGTCCATGCCCAACGAATGGCGTTTGGAGGAGGCGTCTGTTCCTGAAAAGCCGGCGGCTTCAGTTGCGAAAACCGCCCCGGCGCCAAGAGCTCAACGGCCTGCGGAAGCACCGCCGAAAGCGGCTCCGACCAAACGGCCTAAAGCGGATACTACGATAAAAACTGCTGAAGAAAATCCCCTGCAAAAATCCTGGCAACAAATACAAAAGAAGCTTTTCACACCCAAGCCGGGCGTCAGTGCCGCAAAGCAAAAAACAATGGTGATATTGATACCGATTCTCTTTATCATTTTGATTTTTGTGCTTGTTCAAGTCGTTGGCATAGTTCCGCGTAAGACAAAAGGGGCCACGAAAAACAAGACGGCGAACATCGCCGTCGCCGGCACTAACAAAATTGATTGGCAGATTCCGGACCCCTATCCAGCTACGCTTCGTGACCCTACGCAGTTCGGCCCGGCTGACACTGCTCAGGTCAAAACCGGAAAACTAATCGTAAAAGGTATTGTCTATAGCAAGAATAATCCGTCCGCAAGCTCCGCAAGTATCGGCAACCAAATAGTACACGAAGGCGAAAAAGCATCGGGTGCGACTGTCGTAAAAATAAACGAAAACAGCATCGAATTTGAAATGGACGGCAAAAGGTGGACGCAAAAAGTCCAACGATAAATGTATGAGACAGAAACGATATTAGTTAAAGATAAATTTGGGAAAGGAAGTGTTATGAAAAGGTTTATGAAATCAAGAGTACTATGCTCTTTAATGCTTCTCGCATTTGTGATGCCGGCCTGTGCCGCCGCCGTTGCTGAGAACAAGAATGAAAACCCGGACAAGAAAGCGGTGCTGACAACGCTCGAACAGCGGATGTTAGAAAAAGTGAGTATCGATGCCATTGAGCTGCCTATCGATATGGTAATAAGACAATTGACTGAGCCGGCGGAAGTTGACCTTATACTAAGCCCCGAGGTTACGGGCAAAGTGACCGTCAAGCTCACGGATGTACCGCTGGAAGAGGCGCTGACCAATATTCTTGCGACACACAACTACGGCTATATAAGAGGCGAGAACTTGATAAGAATAGTTCCGATTAATGAGATTATCGAAAGACCCGAAATGACGATGAGCAGAATCTATCGCATCGCCTATACAGACGTCGGAGAAGTGGAAGCGGCTTTGAAGAAATTTATTTCGAAGCGAGGTTCGTTATCTTCGAATCCGAGCACCAGCAATATAATCGTTACCGACGTTGAGAGCAAAATCAAGGCCATAGACACGTTCATCAGTGAAGTGGACCGGATTACGCCGCAGATATTGGTCGAGGCAAGAATCTACGACATAACCAGTAAAGACAGGCTTGACCTCGGTATCGAATGGGCAGGAG
>JGI10211J34971_10003655_pt1 | contig 12293 bp, 9 predicted proteins | sample Etolagsediment_FD_34971 | JGI IMG/M metagenome (IMG submission 34971) | reverse complement strand
TTTGATGCCATGACATGGGTTTGCCGGTGATTTCATAGGTTTCAAGCGCCCGAATGATCCTGAACAGATCGTTCGGGTGAATGCGCGCGGCGCTGTCGGGATCGACTGATGTCAACTGTCGATGCAAATGCCCGGCGCCATGGCGTCGCTCATTGGCTTTAAGTTGTTCACGGCGCCGCGGATCGCCTTTATGGGCTTCGGTCAAGCCATGCAGCAGGGCTTTGATATACAGCCCCGTGCCGCCGGCCACCACCGGCAACCGATGGGAGGCTTGCAATTGCTCGATCAATGGCAGGGCTCGGCGCTCGAACCGGGCGGCGTCAAATGCTTCATCCGGATCCACAATGTCAATCATATGATGCACAGCGGCAGCCTGTTCCGCAAGTGTGGGTTTGGCCGAACCGATGTCCATTTGCCGATAAATCTGCATGGAATCAGCGGAAATGATTTCAGTGTTGAATCGTCTGGCAATGGCGATTGCCGCCGTGGTTTTGCCCACGCCGGTTGGCCCGCAAACCACGACTATTTTGGGCAGCGCCGTCATGGCTGCATGTTCAACAGACATATGTTCCAATCTTGATTGAGATTCCATGGTTTGGTCATCCAACGGGTTTACGACTTTTTCATTTTTCAGATGATTGCTTTATCATATCAACATAATAACAGCAATTTTAATTGTGGCGCGAAATTGGGATCGGGATCGGCGCTTAACATTGAAGCGCAGATTGACGGTTGACAGTGAATGAACCATCATATATTTGGTCTCGGACGACAGATTTGCGGGCAGCGCCCGCATTCATCTTTCATCTGCGGCATTTACGCATGAATATGCGGAAAGGGTATTTTTGTCCCGCCTTCCCAATACGAGGCAACTGGCCCAATTGATTCGCAGCCCCTATCTGCTCTCAATTTTTTCCGTTTCCAGCATCACGGTTTTGGTCAAGGCGCTGGCTGCCGTCAAAGAGATTGCCATTGCCTGGCGATATGGCGTCAGTGATGATTTGGATGCCTATCTGATTGCATTTGTATATGTTTTGTTCATGGTCAATATTATCGGCAACGCCTTGATTTCATCCTTTGTGCCAACGTATATTCGCGTACGCGAAACTGATGGAAAGGATGCAGCTCGGGCGCTGCTGGCCAATGTGAGCGCCTGGTGCGTGATCTCGATGCTGATGGTTTGCCTGGCCCTGGCCCTGCTTTCTTCCTGGGTGGTGCCGTTGCTGGCGTCGGGGTTTGATGCGCGCAAACTGTCGCGCGCCTTCCTGTTTGCTTATATCATGCTGCCGATTCCATTGCTGTTTGGCATGTCAACCCTATGGGGCGCGGTGCTGAATGCGCACAATCACTTCAGGTTGACGGCATTTACGCCCATATGCGTATCGGCTGCGGTCATTGTTTTGGTGTCATTCCGGGGCCGGTCCTGGGGCGGGCTGGCACTGGCCATTGGCACGGTGGCGGGCTATTGCGTCGAGTTGATCATGGTTGGACGTGGGTTGGCGCGCCAGGGTCTGTTGCCGGCGCCGCGCGTGCGCAAGCCGGACCCGCAGATCAAAACGGTCATTTCCCAGTTCGTGCCGCTGATGATTGCCTCTTCCATGACCATCGGCGCGGCCTTGATCGATCAGGCCATGGCCGCCATGCTGGCGCCGGGCAGCGTGGCGGCGCTCAATTACGGCAGCCGACCGGCTTTCTTGATTTTCAGCCTCAGCGCCGCGGTGTGGATTGTGGCCTTGCCCAAATTTTCCAACCTGGCGGCCACGCGCCAAACCGTTGCCATGAAACGTTTGCTGAACCATCACCTGCTGGCAATCATGGCGGTCGGCATTCCCCTGGGGATTGTGCTGATTGTATGGTCAACGCCGATTGTCGGCCTGCTTTTTCAACGCGGCGCATTTTCGCCGGCCGATACCGTCATGGTGGCCCGCATTCAAGCCTGCTATGCCCTGCAAACGCCGTTTTACATCGCCCTGATGGTTATGATGCGCATGTTGTCGGCATTGAACCGCAATCAGATACTGATGCTCAGCGGCGCCATCAGCCTGGTGCTCAATATCGGGTTCAATCTGATTGGAATTCATTTTTTCGGCGTGGCCGGCATTGCGCTGTCAACCTCGGGGGTGGCCATGTTCAGTTTTGTCTTTTTGCTGCTTGCGCTCCGACGGGCCCTGTCATGATGCCGCCGGTCAACGTCATTGCCTATACCCAGGGTCAACACGTGCCCAGCGCGCGCTTTCGCGTGCGCCAATACATTCCTGACCTGGCTGAACACGGCATTTTTTTGAAAGAAAGCTATACCGCGTGGGGCGGCTATCCGCCACATGCCAAATGGGCCCGGCCGTTTTGGGGCGCGGCATCACTGATGCAGCGACTGGCGCAACTGGCCCGGCCGGCCGATGCGCGGATGACCCTCCTGCAGCGTGAACTTTTTTCCACCTTGGCCACGCTAGAGCGCTTTACCCGGCGGCCGCGCCTGTTTGATGTGGACGATGCCGTCTGGCTGCCGCGGCCGGCTGCGACGCAAACAATTGCCCGCGCCTGCGACGGCATAATTTGCGGCAATGCTTTTCTGGCAAACCGGTTCAGCCGATGGCACAAGCAAATTTATATTTTACCTACGGCTATCGATATACAACGATTTAAGCCGGCGGCCGCAACCGATCCGGCGCGACCGCGGCCGGTCATCGTGTGGTCCGGCAGCAGCAGCGGGTTTGTTTATCTGCACAGCATTGAAGCGGCGCTGCAGCGCGTGCTGACGGCATGCCCGGACGCGCGTCTGCGCATCATTGCCGATCGGCCGCCGCGATTGACCCGAATCGATGCGCGGCGCGTTGAATTTTGGCGATGGGATCCGCAGGCTGAAGTGATCGGTCTGCAGCAAGCTGACATCGGCATCATGCCGCTGATCGACACGGAATGGGCGCGCGGTAAATGCAGCTTCAAACTGCTGGCCTATCTGGCCTGCGGACTGCCGGTGGTCGCCGACGCGGTGGGCATGAATACCGATATTTTGTCGATGGCCAAATCCGGCCTGGCGGCTAACGGTCAGGGCCAATGGGTTGATGCCCTGTTGCATGTGATCGATCATATCGACCACTACAAACATGTGGCCCTGAAAGACCGCGCGACAATTGCGCACGCATACGGCACGCCGGCCATTGCCGCGCGACTGGCAGCGATTATCAGGAAATTTTGTTGACATGGCCTCCCGCAACCGATCTGCATTGGCAGTGACGCATTTGATTACCACGCTTGATCTGGGCGGCGCTGAAACCGCGCTGTACAATCTGGTTGACGGCCGTGCGCGATGTCGCCATGATGTGCTTTGCCTGGCCGGGTTGGGAGAATACGGGCTCAGGCTCAGACAAAACGGCATTTCCGTGCACGCCTTGAACATGACGCGCCAATGGACCGACATCCTGAAATTGCCCGCGCTGGTTCGGCTGCTGAAAAATCGACAGCCGGACGCGCTGCAAACCTGGATGTATCATGCCGACTTGCTGGGCACGGCCGCCGGCGTCCTGGCCCGCATTCCCCATATTTTCTGGAATGTGCGCTGCTCATATATCGACTGGCGCCACTATGCCTGGACCACGCGCTGGATCGTGAGGCTGCTGGCGGCCGTGTCCAGCGTGCCGCATACCATTGTCACCAATTCGCATGCCGCTATTGATTTACACCGGCGCCTGGGCTACCAGGCGCGGCGCTGGGTGGTTATCCCCAATGGATTTGACACCCAACGGTTTCAGCCCAGCGCATCTGCCGGGCACGGGTTTCGCGTGCGCCATCAGGTTGCCGGCGCCCTGATCGGAATGGTGGCGCGCTTTGATCCGATGAAAGATTTTGCCACCTTTGCTCAGGCCGCTGGCATTCTGGCGCGTTGCCGGCCTGATGTCCGGTTTGTGCTTGCCGGCACGGATGTGAACCACCACAACCCGAAATTGATAACGCTGCTGCGCGACAGCGGGGTGCTGGCGCGCTGCCTGTTGCTGGGTCCGCGAAACGATCTGGAAAGACTTTATCCGGCCCTGGATCTGCTGACACTGACATCGCGCGGCGAAGGATTTCCCAATGTGTTGGGCGAAGCCATGGCCTGCGGCGTGCCCTGCGTGGCTACGGATGTGGGCGATGTGGCGCATCTTATCGGCAATGCGGGCCGAGTCGTCCCGGCCGGCCGGCCGGATGCGATAGCGCAAGCGTGGCGGCAGATGCTGGCGCTAACGCCGCATCAACGCACAGCCATGGGCATGCGCGCGCGCCGGCGCATTTGCAGTCAATTTTCAATTGGGAGTATGCTGGCAAGATATGAACAATTATACCAAGCCATCTCGGGCAAACGGGTTTGACGGCATTCCGGATGCGGTGCATCTGGAACACGCCCCCTGCCCTCTGGGCTGCACGGAAAATGATCAGGCCTTGTTTGGCGCACGTGACCGGATTTACAATCTGCCCGGCCGGTTCAATGTGGTCAAATGCCGCGCCTGCGGCCTGATGCGCACCTCTCCGCGGCCCAGTCCGGATACCATCGGTTATTATTATCCAGACAGCTATGGCCCCTATCATGGAACGCAAATTGCGCACGCGGCGCCTGCGCGCCAATCTTTTATGCATCGCCTGGCCCGAGTTCTCAAACGCGGCCTGCCATCCAACATCCAGCGTATTCCTGATCTGAAACCCGGGCGATTGCTGGAAATCGGGTGCGCGTCAGGCGCGTTTTTGCAGCAAATGCGAGGCTGCGGGTGGCAGGTTGAGGGCATCGAAATGTCGTCAACAGCGGCTGACGCGGCGCGCGCCCATGGTCACGCGGTGTATGCTGGAGCGGTGGAAAACGCGCCGGATCCCGCCCGCCCCTATGACCTGATTGTGGGCTGGATGGTGTTGGAGCATCTGCATGATCCTGCGGCCGTGCTGCGCCGGTTGCATGGTTGGGCCGGGCCGCGGGCCTGGCTGGCGATCTCCGTGCCCAATGCCGGGGCCCTGGAATTTAGCTGGTTTACCCATAGATGGTATGCCCTGCAGGTGCCCACGCATCTATTTCACTTTACTCCGGCAACCATCGGCAAGCTGCTCAAACGCTGCGGATGGCAGCCCAGAAAAATATTTCATCAGCGCAGTGTGAGCAACCTGCTTGCCAGTTGCGGCCTGGCGCTGCAAAATCGCCGATGCTTGGCACGGCCGGCGGCCTGGTTGCGCGCATTTCCGGAAGCCCCGGCACATATGCACGCGGCGGTGTATCCGCTGGCCTGGGTATTGAGCGGTTTGGGTCAAACCGGACGCATGACCATTTGGGCCCAAAAAGGAGCATGACAACAGATGTGCGGCATCACCGGATTTTTCAGCCCCACCCGTTTTCCAAACCTGATTGATCACCTGCCCCGGGCCACTGACTCTCTTGCCGACCGCGGCCCGGATGACCGCGGCATCTATCAGGATGATCGCCATGGCATCGGCCTGGGCCATCGGCGCCTGTCCATCATCGATCTGTCCGCCGCCGGACGCCAGCCCATGGAAGATGCGGATGGCCGTGTGATCGTGTACAATGGCGAGGTTTACAATTTTAGTCAAATTCGATCTGATCTGATCGCGCGTGGATACCGGTTTTCCAGCCAAAGCGACACCGAGGTGATTCTGGCGGCCTTTCGGCAATGGGGCAGCGCCTGTTTGGACAAATTGATCGGTATGTTTGCGCTGGCCATCTGGGATCGGCCCCACCAACAGCTGTTTCTGGCGCGTGACCGGTTGGGCATCAAACCGCTGTATTACCATGTCAAGGGCGATACCCTGATTTTTGGCTCGGAACTCAAGGCGCTGATGGCTTTTCAGCAATTCCCGCGCGGCGTGGATGAACAGTCTCTGTCGCTTTTTTTGCATTATCAATACGTTCCGGGACCGCGCACCATTTTTAAAGATACGTTCAAACTGATGCCCGGCAATTTTTTAACGATGGATGCCGGCCGCCCCCCGGTTTTGCAATCCTATTGGCGCTTGCCAACACCCGGCCGGTCCGATCTGGATGAGACCGAGCAACTCGATACACTGGATGATTTGCTGACACGCGCGGTGGCCGATCGACTGGTCAGCGATGTGCCCCTGGGCGCCCTGCTGAGCGGGGGCATCGACTCATCACTGGTGGCCGCGCTGATGCAAAAATGCAGCCCACGGCCAATCCGAACCTTCAGCATCGGTTTTTCAGAAGAAAAATATAACGAAGCGCCCTGGGCCGCGCGGGTGGCTCGGCATCTGGGCACGAATCATACCGAGATGGTGGCGCATCCCCGGCATGCGCTGGATTTGGTGCCGCAACTGCCGCAAATTTATGACGAGCCGTTTGCCGATTCATCGGCCATCCCCACACTGCTGGTCAGCCGATTGACCCGCACCCAGGTTACGGTGGCCCTGTCCGGCGATGGCGGTGATGAGCAATTTGCCGGATATGTGCGCTACTGGATGGCCCACAGCCTTGGCGCCTGGTTCAACCGCATGCCGTCNGCATGGCCGCGCCTGGCCGCAAGCTGTCTGGGCGCGATGCCNGCATCCTGGCTGCAGCGGCTTTACCAGCCGCTGCGCAAGCATGCGCCGCAACGGTTTCANGTGGATCATTTTACGCAAAAGTGGCGCGGGTTACTGGCATTGATGGGCGCCTGGCAAGTATCTGAATTTTACCGCGCCACCATCTGTTTGTGGGATAATGATCGGTTGCAAACCATTATGCCGGCAAAGTTGTCGGCCGGCCGCTTTGAAGCGTTGTTTGTCCAGGCCGCGCGCTGGCCCATTATTGACCAATTGATGCATGTGGACCAGGGCACCTATCTGCCGGACGGCATGCTGACCAAAGTGGATCGGGCCAGCATGGCGCATGGCCTGGAGGTTCGGGCGCCGCTGCTGGATCATCGGGTGCTGGCTTTTACCAGCCAGATGCCGGCGTCGCTGAAATATCGTGATGGCCAGGGCAAGTATCTGCTTAAAAAACTGCTGGCCCGTTATGTGCCGCGGCAATTGGTCAACCGGCCCAAAATGGGCTTTGCCGTGCCGCTGGCCGATTGGCTCCGTGGCCCGCTCAAACCGCTGCTGACCGATTATTTGTCGGATTCAGCGCTGCATCACGAGGGACGGTTTGACAAAAGCGCGGTCGCCCGCATGCTGGATGCCTTTTTCAAGGAAGGATCGGATGATCATTATCGGCTGTGGGCCTTGTTGATGTGGCAACTGTGGCGTAAGCAGTGGCTGGGCTAGTCTGTCGCTTTTTTGGCGGCCGCTACGAATTGCCTGATATCGGTGTGCAGCAGCAGCGGTAAAAATGTTTCAATTTTGGCATCATCCCAATCCCACCATCGGATATCGAGCAATTCCCGAATGATGGCATCGTCAAAGCGCGTGCGGATGTGGCGCGCCGGGTTGCCGGCCACAATCGCATAAGGCGCCACATCGCCGGCTACCACGGCGCGGGCGCCAATGATGGCGCCATCGCCAATGGTCACGCCGGACAAAATGATCGCCTCACAACCAATCCAGACATCATTGCCGATACGCACATCGCCCTTGGTGGCCGGATGGCCGGTGATGGCGCCGGCTGATTTCTTCCATAGAACGCTGAACGGGAAGGTGCTGACCCAGTCTGCGCGATGTTCGCCGCCCAGAAAAATTTGCACGCCGGCGGCAATCGAGCAAAATGCGCCTATGCGCAAACCGGCCCCCTCATTCCAGCCATGAACGCGCAAATCATGGTCATCATAGGTATGTCTGCCGAATTGAAATTGCGGATAGCGTTGCGCCAAGCTGCCGGATTTTCCGGAAGCCAGCAATTTGATATGATGCTTGAGAGCATTAAGCACGCGATGTGGCGTCATTTTTCAATTATACCTGTTAAGCTGAAAATCCGCGCATTCCAATCATCATGTCGCGGTAAGACCGGCTCGCTTTTGCGCGGATCGCACAGTCAATTCAGCAATGACATACGCTGAAGGTTTTATCGAGATAGTAAATCTACAAAGGAAGGATGCCGCGATTTCAATAATATCCAACATCTTTATCACCTCCCATAACTGTTCCAGCCGCTTTTTGTCGATCAGCTTGTTGGACATGATCAAGGTGGCGGCAAGCATCCAGCGCCGCAACATCTTTCAATTGCCGGATCAGCGCCGGCAAAATATCGAACAGATCGCAAACCGCAAAATAGTCGCAGTTGGACAGGATGGCGGCGTTTTCGTCGCTGTTGACGGCAATGATCATTTTGGATGTTTTCATGCCGGCAAAATGCTGAATGCTGCCGGAAATGCCGACGGCCAGGTAGACCCGCGGGTTGACCTTCACGCCGGTCTGGCCCACCTGCATGGCATAGGGCGCCCAGCCCGAATCCACGGCCACGCGCGAGGCCCCTACCGATGCGCCCAGCAGCCGAGCCAACTCATGCAGATAGCTGAAGTTCTCGCCGTTTTTCATTCCCCGGCCGCCGGAAACGATAATATCGGCTTCGGCCAGATTGGGGCCGTCAGCCTGGCCGGGCTCGACAGCGATCACCTGATGCGGCATTTCCGGGCATGTGGGCGCGTCAAATGGGATGATATCGCAATCGGTCGGACGGGGTTGCGCGGAAACCAGATTGGGGCGAATGCCGTAAATGCAATATTGGCCGTGCAACTGGAAGGTGGCCAGGGTTTTGCCGCTGTATTGCGAGGTTTTGGCCTGCCGGCGCTCCGGATCGATGTGGATGCAATCCATTACCAGGGGGGCCTCCAGGGTGGCGGCAATGCGCGGCAGCAGCTCGCGACCGATCGCGCTGGTCAGGCCCACCAGGGTATCGATACGGTGTGATTGCATGGCCGCGACCACGGCCTGGGCGCATGCAGCCGGTTGCTGGATCGGGCCGGGATGGGCGCTGGCAATCGCAATGATGCGGTTGATGCCGTATTGGGCAAGCATGGGGCGCGCGGCTTGGGCATCGGCATCCACCAGCAGGGCGCACAGGCTGCGAGAATCGGCCTGAAGCGCGGTGATCATGGGTAAATTGGCTGTCTTGATCCGACCGCTGTCGGTTTCAATGAGTAATCCGATCGTCTTCATGGCTTAAATTACCTTGGCTTGCTCTCGCAAAATAGTGATGATTTGATTCGCGATCTGGTCGGCACTGCCGCTAAGCTGTTGCGGGGCGCGCGGTTCGGTGGCCGGCTGCAAATCGATCAGGGTCATGCGGCCGGCCGGCTCAGGTAGCGCCAGATCGGCCAGCGCGATTTGTTTGACCGGCTTTTTACGTGACTTGACAATATCCGGCAAGGTTGGATAGCGCGGCGTGTTCAAGCCCCGGCCGGCGGCGATGACACAGGGCAAATGCATCCGCGCAATCTCTTGCGCGCCACCATCGCGCTCACACGTCACGGTGGCCGCGCCGTCGGCAATTTTCACTGCGACCGCATTGACCGCTGCCGGCATACCCAAATGGCCGGCCAGCCGAAAATGGGTTTGCATGCCTTCGCTGTCGATCGCCTCCTTGCCGGCCAAAATGATGTCCGGTGTACCATCGGCAACAATGGCAGCGTGCAGCGCGCGCGCAGTCAACATACTGTCGGCCGCCGGGTCGCTGACGATTAATATACCGCGATCCGCGCCCATGGCCATGGCGGCGCGCACGGTGGCCTCGGCCGCGGCCTTGCCCATGCACACCGCGATCACTTCACTGCCGGCATGCGCCTTTTTCAAGTCAGCGGCCGCGGTGACTGCATGCTCATCATAGGGGTTCATCAAAAAGGTGATGCGCTCATCGATTTGACCATTGCCGATCAAATGAATGGAGGCCGCGGAATCCGGCACATGTTTGACACAGACGTATATTTTCATAGCAACCATTGACGAATGCGGGCATGGCCGCATTCCAAATCGCCTGGCGATAAATCGCCAGGCTAAACAATAAAACCCGGCTAAAGCCGGCTGGGCATCATGGGTTTTTCCCAGCCGGTTTCAACCGGCTTGAATAACTTTAGCCCGGCGATTGATCGCCGGGCGGTTCAACGGGCAATAATATTTTATCATTGTTGATGACAGGAACTTGCCCGATAAGGTGCTCAACCGGCGCACCCGTCGGATGCGCCGGCCGTCCAATTATTTCTGCCGATCAACCATTGACCGAAAAGCTGGAGTTTTCGTTGATTTCGCGTTTGCGTGAAAAGAACCCCACATCGACCATGCGGCCGATATAGCGCATCTTGTACTGAAACGGCTCTTTGTCATGATCCAGCCCCTTTTCACAGGCATCGATCAGGGCCGCCATCATGGCGCCAACCACGGGCGCGTTTTTGTACTGGTTGCCGCTGGTGCCCACGGCCATGTAAAATCCGCCCAGATCGGATTTGTCGTACACCGGAATCCAGTCATCGCTGACATCGTACAAATCGCACACGCCCTTGGGCTGATTGGGCACCGCCAGGGTGGGAATGCGGCGCGCCAGGCGGTAGCACTGGGCTTTCCACTGGGCTTCGGTAAGCTGATTATCGCGTCCGGAGCCGCCTTTGCCGGCGTAAAATTCATCCGGATCGACCCATTCCTGGGGATCGCAATCCGGGTCTTCGCTGCCGATCAAAAACAGATTGCCCACTTCCGGACGGGTGTAGCAGCCAATGTCGCCATCAGAAGTGTGATAGCCATCGTTAAGATAATCGTATCCGTCGGGTGAGGGGCAATACATCACCTCATGGCGCAATGCCTTGGTTTTGATGTTGCAACCCTCCCACACGCCTTCGGCCATCTGGTTGATCTTGAACGAATGCGGCCCCGCGGCATTGACCACCACCGGCGCATCGATTTGCGACCCGTCTTTCAGGGTAATGCCCTGCGCCTGGCCGTTTTGGCTGCGAATGGCGATCACTTCCGCGTTGAACATGAACTTGGCGCCCTTGGCCTCGGCCGCGCGCATGATATTGTGGGCCGACAGGGCCGGATCGTTGACATAGCCGCCTTCCGGGCAAAACAGCGCACCTTCCAGCATGCGGGTGGGATCATCGAAAAAAGTGGGGTCTTCAGGGCGTTTGACCGGCCAGTACTCATGCAGGTCCATCACCGGTACATGTTTGAGAATTTCGTCATTGGACCATTCTTCATATTTGACGCCCACCGCGTCGTAATGTTTTTTGACCTTGCGCCAGTCATGTCCCTGGGATTTGACCAAAATCGATCCGGTATTCATATATTTGGCCAGCCCTTTTTCATCTTCGACATGATCCAGGTAATTTTCCCAGTCCAGCCAATACTTGAAGCCCTCATAGGCCATGGCCACCCCGTCTTCGGTGGAATAATGGGCGCGCACGATGGCGCATGATCCCGCGGTGGAGCCTTCGCCGGCATCCGGCAATTTGTCGACATTCAGGGTCTTGTAACCCATTTGGGTCAGTTCATAGGCAATCGGGCTGCCGATGACGCCCGCGCCGATAATGATGGCATCAAATGTTTGGGTCATGGTACACTCTCCTTTGAATCGATTGGGGGGTTGTCGGTTTCAATCAAATTTAAATAATCCCGCCTGTCAGGCGGGCAACCTTACCTGTGGCAATTTCATGCTCGCACGCGTACGCGAAAAAAAACTAAATCGTGAACAGTCGTTCGCATTATTCACTAAGATTGAACAATACATCGTTCTCACGATAGGTTTGCTCAAGCGTTTCCTGGTGGGTTTTCATAATTTGTCCGTCGCGGCTGGCCACTTCCAGCACCAGGAAATTGGCCAGACACGACAGGGTGTTGGGGTTGCCGATCACCGCGATATGCCGCGACGGCGCCACCAGGCTCTGATGGGCGAACTGGTTGAGCGGGCAACGGTTGCTGTCGGCAATGACCACCAGGTGTTTGTCTTGCCGGCGCACCAGTTTGGCCACGCGCAGCAGCTCGTTCGGATAGCGCGAGGTGGCGATGATCACGATCAAGCTGTCGGCCGGGGCGATGGATACCCAGTCTAGCGTGGTGGAGTCACTGCCGCGCAGCATGTGTACGCCGCCACGCACCTTGGTGAGCGACCAGCCCAGGAAATAGGCCACTGTATAGCTTAAACGCGATCCCACCACATACACGCTGGGCGCCTGATACAGGGCATCGGCCACGGCCTTGACGCGCGGCATGTCGATGGTTTCGTAAAACTGCTTCAGATCGCTGATTTCCTGGGAAACCAGGCGATGCAACCGCTCTGACCCCGGGCCTTTCATTTGTGGCAAATCGACCCGATCCACCAACGTCAGGCCGGTATCCACATAATCGCGCAGGGCCTGCTGGAAATCACTGAAACGGCTGTAGCCGATCTGGGTGACAAAGCGCAC
>JGI10211J34971_10003653_pt1 | contig 12306 bp, 5 predicted proteins | sample Etolagsediment_FD_34971 | JGI IMG/M metagenome (IMG submission 34971) | reverse complement strand
GCCTCGCCCGCCGTGGCGTCAACGACCATGCCGTACGAGCCAATCAATGCCAGCAACACAACCGGTCGAATTGTCGGGCTTGCTTCTCCCATGGGTACTTGCGCCGCCTAGTCCGTCTTGGTGTCCTGAACAACTCTAAGTATCTGCCCCGAGGGCACGTCCCTCAGCTCCGTTACCCGTCCGTCGGGCCAACGTATTGTCACCAAGTCGGCGGTTGCGGCCCGTCCCAGACCGAAATGCGCCCTGGGATCCGACTGTGACAGGTAGCCCGTCACCGGGATCGCGTCATGGACCTGTACCAGTGAACCCGTGCTGACGGTGATCCGTGCGCCGACGGCGTTGGCCAGGCCACCGGCAAGCCTGCAGTCAATGGTCAGCCAGCGACCGGCTCCAACGCCGTCGTTTCGCAACAGCTTGGGCGAAGCGTTGAGGTTCACGACAAGTAGATCAAGCCAGCCGTCATTGTCGAAGTCACCGCAGGCCGCGCCACGACCGACGTGCTTCTCACGGAAATAGGGACCCGACTGAACGGCCACGTCAAGGAAGTTGCCTTTCCCGTCGTTCCGCATAAGGACGTCCTCCTCGGTATACTCGTGGTGTGCATTGCCGTTGGCGACAAACACGTCCAGGTAGCCGTCGTTGTCGTAGTCGAACAGGAGCCCCCCCCAACCGGTGTATTGGCCACAGACCACGGCCAGATTGGAGCGAGCCGTGCGGTCTTCGAAGTAGTTGCCGCGGTTCATCTGGAGACAACCGTATCCCATGTCGGGCACGTAGATATCGAGCCGCCCGTCGCGATCGACGTCGCCGATACTCGGCCCCATCGATGAGACGCCCTGGCCACCTTCGCCATAGGCGAGTCCCCATACCAACGCCACGTTCTCAAATGTTCCCTTGCCCAAGTTGCGGTAGCAGTAGTTCGCCATGCCGTCATTGGCGACGTAAATGTCCAGGTAGCCGTTGCCATCAAGATCCGCAAGCGTCGCACTCATTCCCCTGCCGTCCGGATTGTGCAAGCCGGCTGCTTTGGTGACATTGGAAAACGTGCCGTCGCCATTGTTCCGGTACAGCGCATCGGGTTGGCCTTTGTAGCTGAGCGGTCCCGGATATCCCGCAGCTGCATAGAACGACCGAAACTCCCCCTGATCATACTCGAGGTAATTGGTTACGTAGACATCCAGATCGCCATCGTTATCGTAGTCGAACCATGGGGCGGACAAGCTCCAGTGAGCGTCGGCCAGTCCGGAGGCATCGGACACGTCGGAGAACGTGCCGTCGCCGTTGTTGCGGTACAGGACGTTCGGCCCGTAATTGAGGACGTAGAGATCAAGGTCGCCATCGGCGTCGAAGTCCGCCGCCGAACACCCGACGCCGTACCCTTGATCGCCCACGCCCGCTTGGACCGTGACATCCACGAACGTGCCGTCGCCGTCGTTCCGGTAGAGCCGATTCGCGAGCTTGCCCCGGAGTTCCCTGCCGCGATTGTCGTTTACGTCCTTCAGCCAGCAACCGTTGACAAGATAGATATCGAGCCACCCGTCCCCGTCGTAGTCACAGAACATGGCGCCAGCCCCAGTCCCTTCGACGATGTTACTCAACGAGAAGTCCCCGAAACTGTGTTTCGCCTCAATGCCCGCCTGCTTCGTCACGTCGATGAAGGTCGGCAAATCCCCGCTGATCGTCCAAGGCGTGGTCAGCGCAAGCACAAGCAGTATCAGACAGCGTCTCAACGTCACTCGCCTTCTCCGGCCCACCTGGCCCCCAGATCGATCCACTCAACAAACGTCTGGCGCTCGCGGTCGCTCAACGAGTCCGTCGCCTTTCCTGGCATCGGCTTGATGGGCCTCTCCGCAGAGGCACCGTCCCACGGGCGCGCTGTGTTGCGTCCGTAGACATGCCACACCAAGGGGCTATTGCGCGCCTGACCCGGTTGAACATAACTGCCGACAAACTCTCCCTCCGCCCCCAACGTGTCGGCCGCGAGCAACGTCTGGTAGATCCTTCTTGACGGCTCTCCTGCCGTCGTCCCATCAGCGCCATCGAGACGCGGAACAGCGCCGTTCGGGCCGTGACAGGAAACGCATTTTGCGGCAACAATTGGCATGATATGACGACGAAAATCCACCGTGGGCCGTGGGGGGGAGTGCAGGGACACGGCGTTGCGCTCGAATGCGTCCTGGAAGCGGTTCTCGGGCGTGAGTTCTCCGTCCTCGTGGCACCCGATACACCCCCGTGGCTCGTGATTCCTGGCCCATATCCAGCTGCACGTTCGAAGTGCAGCTCCATCGGCATCCAGGATCTGAAGCTCGATCGGCGTGTTGGCGGGCACGTCGATGTTGAACGAGCCATCGGCCTCAACTGGTGCTTGACCGAGCACTCTCCGCGGAATGAGTGAAGGTACTTCGGGCGAGTCTTCCTCCTCACCAGTGTGTCGGGGAAGCCCTGCAAGGACGCGGACGCTCTTGACCGTCCCCGGAGGCATCCATGTGCGATCCGCCAAGTCGGATGTGTAGACATTCAGGCAATATAGCTTCCCGTTCGGGTCGTCTTCAGTGACGACTGTTGACCGCCCATCCGGCTCACGGCGTGGACGGATCACCGTAGCGTATACGTCGTGACGCGCCGGGTCGTCGAAGACACACTCGCTCCGGCCCGAAACCGGATCCAGGCAGTACACGCCATGCGTCCCCGAGCCGTCCGCCGGACGACGCGACACCAGTACCGTCCCGTCGCTCAGGGGGGAAGGAGAATGGAACAACCCGTCCGACGCCGCAGTGATACGACGGTAGGAATGCAGCGGCCGACGAAGCGTCACCCGAGACAGGCAGCCCGCGCCGTCCCACCCCACGCGGTCGGCCTCGACGAAAACGGCAAGCCCCCCGGCTGTCGTGCAGGGCATGTGCTTGATTCTCCGTCCCTCGTCGACCAAAAAGGCAACGCAGTCGGTGCCGTCAATGCCCACCTCGAACAGGCTCACCCGCCCGAACAGCCCCCGACTGAGTCCCGACCTCTGCCAGGCCGCGAACAAGAGTCGTCCGTCGGACATCAGGAACGGGTCCATGTCGCTCGATGGATTGAAGGTGAGCCTGCGCACACGCGTCCCGTCCAATCTACACGAATACAGGTCTGTCGCTCTGACCGGGCCATAGTCGTTTGCCTCGTTCGCCGCATCACTGACAAACGTGATTTGATACCACGGTTCGGGTGAAGTGATCGTGTAGAGTCTCGACTGGTAGCTGGGATTCCGGCAATTCCCCACATCGCGCGTGATCCGTCGTATTCCCAGCCCGTTGACCCCGATCTCGTAGATGTCCCACGGATCAGACCCGCTCTCCTTGCCTGCAAACAGAACGCGCTTGCCATCAAAGGAGACAGCCCCCTCACAAGCGCTGTGGAAGTCCTCCGCGAGGACACGCACCGTGCCTTCGGGCGAGACAACGCAGAGACGTGCACCCGCGCCGTACGGCGTTCGCAGCATCCCGCCGGTCGCCCAACCGTCCTCGACGACCCCCGGCTGCACAGGTAACTGCGTTACAAGCAACGCTCCTCCGAGCGCCGGACGAGCCCGGGGAGTTTCCTTGCCGATGGCCCCGGCCCCGACCCGACCCAAAACGCCCAGAACCGTGAGCATGACGGCCATGGGGCGCAGTATCCACAAACGTCCTTGCCGGAAGCAGAGAGCACTCACTGGACCACCTTCGCCTCCCTGGGATCTACCGGTCTGCTCGGGAACCCCTGACAGACTACTCCCTGCGCCAAGGGGGTGAATATAGTGCGGAGCGCGTGGGCAACAAGGAAACGGGCGAAGCTATCGCACGGCTTGGGCTCCCCGTAGTCCGTGCGTGTGTTTGGCGGTTGCCTCTGTGATGTATAGTAGCGTTGTCAGCACGATACCGGCCCAATTCGTCCCTTATCGATCCCGAGGAACATCATGATCAAGATTCTCCCTTCCCTCGCCGTTGCCTGCGCCCTCTCCGGTCCCGGCGCGTTCTGCAAGACCCCCGTTACCGAGAACGAGCAAGATCCCGTGATGCTGGATGTCGACCCGTACCTGATCGAGGTGATGTATGGCAAAGGCGGGAAGTCTAAAGGAGACCAGGGACGTTTCGGGCCCGAAGGCGGGATGGCCGATCTACTGACAGAGAAGGCTTTCACCGATCTGGTAGCGAAACACAACCTGAAGCTGTTCAACGGGCCGATGGTAGGCGACGTACAGCAGGATTCGGCCAGATTCTGGGTGCGCACAGCGGGTCCTGCAAAGGTACAGATTGCGGTCGGCGAGCACACATCGGACGTTGCCGAGACGAGTGAGGCGAAGGACTTCACGGCCGTGATGACAGTAACGGGGCTGAAACCGTTCACCGATCACCCCTACTCGGTTCTCCTTGACGGCAGAGAAATCAAGAAGGACTGCTTCACCTTCCGAACAGCGCCGGCAAAAGGGCAGAAGGTCGAGTTCCATGTCACGTTCGGATCGGGCTCGCGCTACGTCCCGAAGAACGAATACGCGTGGAGCAACATGGCGAAGACACGACCGTTGGCGTATCTCGGACTTGGCGACAACGTGTACATCGACGTCACCAACCGGCGCGACGCGCAACGCCTGTTCTATTACCGACGTTGCCTGAGCCCCGCCTACAGCGAACTGATCGCATCCGTCGGCATGTATGCGGTCTGGGACGACCATGACATGGCGATGAACGACTCGTCCGGCGGGCCGGGCCTGGATGCTGCGTGGAAAATGCCGAACTGGAGAGTATTCACCGAGAACTGGAATAACCCGCACTATGGGGGTGGTGAGGCGATGCCGGGCACGTGGCACAAATTCTCACTGGGCGACGTTGAGTTCTTCATGACCGACGGCCGGTTCTACCGTCACAAGCCGGACAGAACAATGCTGGGGCCCGACCAGAAACAGTGGCTGCTGAAGTCGCTGGCGGCGTCGACGGCGACATTCAAAGTCATCGCGTCGGGAACCATGTGGGCGAGCGGCGCCGACAAAGGCGGCAAGGACTCGTGGGCCGGGGACTGGGCGCGGGAAGAACGTGACCAGATATTCGACCTGATCAACGAGAAGACAATCAATGGCGTTGTTCTGATCTCGGGGGATCGCCACCGGTCGGACATCTGGCGGATCGATCGTCCCAAGGGGTATCCCCTCTACGAGTTCGTCTCCGCCAAAGTCACGAACATGCACACGCACAAGACATTCGACAACGCCGTCTGGTCGTACAACAAGGGCAATTTCTGGGGTCAACTGAGCTTTGACCTACGCCCCGCCGATCCCGTGCTGACCTTCAAGTGCGTCGACAGCAGCGGGGACGTCGTCAAGGAGTTCCCGCTGAAGCTCAGTCAGTTGAGCCATTGATCCGGGGAAACACACGAGAAGCCCGATACATGACGGACCACGCGCCCACCGGAGTCTCCGGGCGACGGCGAGAACGGTGATGGCGGCGGCGTGCGTAATCGCCTGTTGTGCCGCGGCCCAAGCCGAAGCGCAACCCGATGCCAAGATCGTTGTGGCCTGAGCAACATGCGGTGCCGGTTCCGCAGAAGAGGGGTACCGTTCCCGCCTCTCGGCACGAAATAGCCTTGAACCTCTCGCCATCTCCCTTGTACCCACGGATGCATCGCGCTACCTTCCAGGCTGTGCCGTAGCGGAATCGGGGCACGGGAGGAGAGACTCAACGACGTTCAGGAGTGCCGAATGCAGGATCAGATTCGCCGGGAGGGGCGGGGTATTGTGTGGCAGAAGGGCCACGAGAAGCTGTGGATCGCGCCCTGGGGCAGAAACGGGGTGCGCGTGCGCGCCACGGCCCAAGCATCGTTTCTTGAGCTACCGCAGGCGTTGTTGAGCCCGCCGCCGGCCGGCTCGCGTACGGTCATCAAGATCGAGGAGAAACTGACTTCGCTCACCAACGGCAAGGTGCGGGTCGAGGTCAGTCGTCGCGGGAACGTGACTTTTGTCCGTACGACGGACGACGCCGTGCTGCTCAAAGAGTGGGTCAAGAACACCAACGAGCATCTGGGGCGGAATCTGGTCCCGTCCGGCAGTCATTGGCAGCTCGAGCAACGCTTCTACGCCAATGACGGCGAGAAGCTCTACGGCCTGGGCCAGCGTCAACATGGCTTCCTGGACCAGAAGGGCTGCACTCTCGAGCTCCTGCAACGGAACATGGAGGTCACGATTCCGTTCATGATCTCGAATCGCGGCTACGGCTTCCTGTGGAATCACCCGGGCACGGGCCGCGTTGGCCTCGGCAGGAACGAAACACGCTGGTTTGCGGATAACGCACAACAGCTCGACTACTATGTGGTCATCGATGACACACCGGCCGCCATTCTGGAGCGCTACAGCGAGGCAACGGGTAAACCCACCACCTTCCCCGAATGGGCGTCGGGCTTCTGGCAGTGCAAGCTGCGCTATCGCAGCCAGGACGAGGTGATGCGTGTGGCTCGCGAGTACCGACGACGCAAACTACCGATCTCGGTCATTATCATTGACTTCCACCACTGGACGCAACAGGGCGACTGGAAGTTCGATCCCAAACTGTGGCCCGACCCGCGCAAGATGGTGAAGGCCCTCGACCGTATGGGTATCAAAGTCATGGTGTCGGTGTGGCCCACGGTCAGCCTGACGAGCGAGAATTTCCGCGAAATGCAGTCACGCGGTTTGCTCCTCCGAAACGACCGTGGCCGCCCGGTGCAGAACACGTCGGGTGACAGCGAGGGCAGCGAGATACAGACGTTCTACGACAGCACGCATCCCGAGGCCCGCGAATTCATATGGAGCCGGATCCGCGAGAACTACTACAAGCTGGGGATCAAGCTATTCTGGCTCGACACGATGGAGCCGGAGACCATCCCGATCGAACCGGACAACACGCGCTACCATCTCGGACTCGGAACGCAGGTCGGATCGCTGTACCCGCTACTGCATCAGCAGGCGTTCCACGACGGGCTGAAGAGTGAGGGGGAGACGGATGTTCTGACCCTCGGTCGTTCGGCTTGGGCAGGCAGTCAGCGATACGGTTCGGCAGTGTGGTCGGCCGATATTCCATCCACGTTCGACTCGCTCCGCCGACAAGTTGCCGGCGGGCTGAACATCGGGCTCAGCGGCATCCCTTGGTGGACGACTGACATCGGCGGGTTCTACGGGCTGACCATCGAAGACCCGGCTGGCCGCGAGCTGTTCGTGCGCTGGTTCCAGTTCGGTGTGTTCTGCCCCATCTGCCGCGTCCACGGCGTGCGGAGAACGCAGAACCCGGTGGAGGGAGAGAATGCGCCCAACGAAGTCTGGAGCTACGGCGAAGACGCGTACACGATCCTGCGCGCCCAGCTTCAGGTCCGCGAACGCCTGCGGCCTTATATCCACGATCATATGAGGACCTCCGAGCAGACAGGCGCCCCGCTAATGCGTCCGCTGTTCTTCGATTTCCCTGAAGAGGCAAAGTGCTGGGAGATAGAGGATCAGTACATGTTTGGTCCGGACATCCTTGTCGCGCCGATCACCTCGGCACAGACGTTTCGGCGTTCCGTGTATCTACCGGCGGGGGTGCAGTGGCGACACGCCTGGACCGGCGCCGTTGTGGACGGCGGAGAGACAGTGGAAGTCGATGCGCCGCTGTCCGAGATACCGGTGTTCATCCGCGCGGACTCCGATCTGGAGCTCGCAAGGGGCAGCGAGGCCCCGGGAGATGCGATCCCCCGCGTTCGGTGTGCGCCGAGAATCCAGATCAAGAACCTGCCGAAACGCGAACTGGTATTCAGTCGTGACTTCACCCCGGAGGAGTTCAGCGCCCGGCGCGCGACAGTAGCACAGAAGATCGGCAAGCACGCTCACGCCCTGATCTGCAGCGCCCCGCCCACCCCCGACGACGAGGCGGGACAGGACGCGCTCTTCTACTACCTGTGCGGGCTCGAAACGACGCACACATACCTGCTGATCGACGGTAGCAACGGGGAGACGACGCTCTTTATTCCCCCACGCAAGGAATCCGGCGAACATCCGGATGACGCGGTGGGCGCCGAAGACGCAGACATGCTCAAGAAACGACTGCTCGTACGATCGGTCAAGCCCGTGGCCAGACTGGCTCAACACCTGAAACGCGTTAGTACACTGTACACGCCGCACGCCCCGGTCGAAGGACGCGGTGCCACACGGTGGGCCGCGCGCGGGTGCGAGCGCAAGCGCATGGAGCACGAATGGGACTTGGCCGAACCCCGCGATGTGCGGCTCCGGCGGATGCTCGGGGAACGGTTCCCGGCGGTCACGATCGAGGATCTCTGCCCCATCCTGGACGAGATGCGCACCATCAAGAGCCCGGCCGAGATTGCGCTGCTCCGCGAAGCGGGCCGTCTTTCCGCCCGCGTCATGATCGAGGCAATGAAAGCCACGCGGCCCGGCGCGACCGAGACTCAGTTACACGCGATCGCGGAATACGTCTTCCGCCACCACGGGCACTGCGGCAAAGGCTACGGCGTCATTGCGGCCAGTGGGCGGAATACATGGCACGGACACTACGGCCGGAACAATGACGTCCTCCGGAACGGGGACGTTGTACTCATGGATTGCGGCCCCGATCTGCGCCACTATACCAGTGACATCGCCCGAGTCTGGCCCGTCTCCGGCACCTACAGCCCCTGGCACCGACGTGTCTACGGGTTGGTCACGGAGTACCACAAGGTGTTGCTGAGCCTGATCAAGCCCGGGCAGACACCGCGCGAGATCTATGACAAGGCTGCCGAGATCATGCACGACAACGTCAGCGACTCGTCTTTCCCATACAAGAAGACGTCCGCTCTGCTCCGACAGATGATCAAGAAGGACGTCGGTTACCTGAACCACGCCGTGGGCTTGAGCGTACACGACGCGGTCGGGGCCTGGCGGGATCGGCCTCTCGTGCCCGGTCTGGTCCTGGTGGTCGATCCGATGATCTGGTGCGAAGCCGAGCACCACTACATCCGCGTGGAAGACACCATTGTGGTCACCTGCGACGGCTGCGAGCGGCTCACGGGCGATGCACCATTCGAGCCCGACGCGATCGAGGCATTGATGAAAGAAGAGAGTAGTTTTCGCATTTGAGGCAGTTGGAGCCTGTCCGGCAGGCCTCCCAGGCCTGGTTACTGGGTTCGTCGTTACTGGTTATTGGGCGAATCGAGCCCAATGCCCAGTGCTTTCCGTCCTCCCCCACTAACCCAATGACCAACAACCCGATAACCGCACCGGGAGTCTTCTCCGGGTGCCATGAGCCACACCGAAAGGAAGACCATGAACCTGGAATTGATGACCGCAGTGTGCAACACGCCCGGAATCCCCGGTTACGAGGACCCGATTCAGGAGGTCGTGACAGAAAGCCTGAAGAAGGTCTGCGCAGACGTGCACATGGACCGAATGGGCAACGTGATCGGCCGCAAGGAGAGCATGCTCCAAGGCAAAGAACCTGTGCGGGTGATCCTGGCCGCGCACGCCGATGAGATCGGCATGATGGTGCGACACATCGACGACAACGGCTACATCCGCGTGCGTGCGGTCGGCGGTCTGAACGCGATTTGCCTGGTCTCGCAACGCGTCATCATCCACGGCCGGGAACAGATCCAGGGCGTGGTCGCGCCGGGGGGGGGCGACAAAGACAAGGGGCCAAAGGTCGACGATTTGCTGATCGACACGGGGTTGCCGGGGAAGACCGTGAAGGAACTCGTCGAGCCGGGCGATGTCATCAGCATTGCCCAGGAACTGGTGCAACTGAACGACAAGATCCTGATGGCCCGCAACTTTGACGACCGCATGGGGACGTTTTGCCTGCTCGAAGCAATGAACCGCGTCGGCCCGACCGAGGCCGAGATTTACGCCGTGAGCACGACCCAGGAAGAAATCGGCACGCGCGGCATCGAGACGGCAGCCTACGTCATCCAACCGGAGGTCGGGCTGGCCATCGACGGCAGCATGCCGCACAGCGCGCACGTTCCCGGAACCGATCGGACGTGTGATATCGGCAAAGGCGCCGGCATCTACCTGATCGACAATCTCACCGTCGGAAGCCCGAGGCTGGTCAAGTTCCTTTTCGAGCTGGGTGAGAAGTACGACATCCCGTGCCAGAAGAACATCGGCGGCGGGACGGACGCTCACAAGATCCAGCGCATGGGCCGTGGTTGCCTGTGTACCACGGTCGGCGTGCCGACCCGTTACATGCACTCGACGGTACAGCTCTGCCACGAGGACGACGTGGAAGCCACGGTCCAGTTACTGATCCGGTTTATGGAGCATGCCCACGAACTCGGCGGCGTATGCCGGTAACGGGCCGTGCCAACGTGCACGCACGGACATGACATCCGGTTCTGCAAGCCCCCCGGTAGAGACGATGATTCGACGTCAAACCTGTGCAATCCTGGCCGGCGCGCTGCTGGCGTCAGCGGCATCGTCCCAGTCGCTTCCGCAGTTGATCCGGCAGACAGGCATCCCCGGCGGCGTGATCGTGCATGTGGGGTGCGGCAACGGGCAAGTGACCACGAATCTGGCGGCGACCGGGAGGTTCCTTGTCCGGGGACTGGACACGGATGCGCGAGCAATTCGTGAAGCGACTCGCAGGGCGCATCAAATCGGCATGCCGATCTCCGGGCGTACATCGTTCCAGACGTGGGACGGTACGACGCTGCCTTTCGCGGACAACCTCATCAACGTCCTGATCGTCGAAAACGCGGAGCAATTGACGCGCGCGGAGATGCTGCGCGCGTTGACGCCGTTCGGCGTCCTCTTGCGCCAGGGGGACGGAGCATGGCAACAGGAACGCAAGCCCTGGCCCAGAGGTATGGGTGAGTGGCCACACGTGGACCACGGTGCTGACGGGAACCCGGTGACTGACGACCGATTGGTCGAGCCGCCCGGCAGTCTGCGCTGGATCGCCGGGCCGCTGTGGCTCAAGCACCACAACCACACCGTCAACTTCAGTACCATGGTCACCGCCGGAGGCCGGCTCTTCTATATCATCGAGAATTCGGCGCCGAGCACATTCGGCATGGCCGAGGACTGGCAAGTGATGGCCCGGGATGCATTCAACGGTACGGTGCTGTGGCAACGTCCCATGGACGCGTGGGGCTGGTCTGCCTGGGGTGAAGGGCCGAGTGGCGGCTCGCGCTTCGATCAACCGGTCGATGTATTGCGCAGACTGGTCGCCTCCGATGACGCCGTCTACGCAGCGTTGGGAACCGACTCCCCGGTGCACAGACTTGACGCGGCGACCGGCGAAACCGTCCACACCTATTCCGGTTCCGAGAACGTCAGCGAAATCCTCTACCACAAAGGACTGCTCATCCTCTCCCTCCACCAATCGGCTACCGGCAACAGCCCAATGCGCAAGGCCATTGTCGTCTACGACGCCGACACGGGGAAGCAACTGTGGCGCAGGACAAACCTGGCCGGAGTGACCACGAAGATAAAGACGCTGGCGAGGCACACGTCGCTGTTCATGGCGGCCGGTGAGAACGAGCTCTTCGCCGTCGACGGCGACGACGTCGTGTGTTTGGAACTGAGCAACGGGGACGACCGCTGGCGGCGTCCGCGCCCCCCAAAAGTGGACAAGCCCGAGGGCTACTCCAAGTCCATGTTGGTGAACCAGTGCACGTTGGTTGCCAGTGACGGCATGCTGCTGCTGAACCAGCTCAAGCACGTGGCTCACACGCAGTGGCTGACGACCAGCCCGAGCCTGCTTGTGGCGTATTCGGCGCAGACGGGCGATGAACTGTGGAAGGCCGAGTGCGGCATGTGGGATTACGACTCCAAGGGGACGTTCTTCGTGATTGACGGACTGGTCTGGGCACATGCGCTGGGATCTCTCGAACTGCTTGGCATCGACCCGAAGACCGGGAGTGTGGTCAAACGACATTCCACCGTGGACGCGATGACGACCCAGCACCACCACCGCTGTTACAGCAACAAAGCAACAACGAACTTCATCCTGACCGGGCGTCGTGGCATTGAGTACCTCGACGTCCGTTCGGGCGAGAACTGGCAGAACCACTGGATTCGCGGCGCGTGTCGGTACGGGATCATGCCGGGGAATGGACTCACGTACGCCCCCCCCGACCCGTGCATGTGCTACGCGTCGGCAAAGGTGAATGGCCTGGTGGCGCTGGCTGGATTCGAGAAAATGCCTGAGCCGGGTGAACGATTGACTCGCGGAGATGCCTACGGCTCAGGGATTGGACCTTCGGGGGATGACGAAGAGGGCTGGCCAGTCTACCGGCACGATCCGCAACGCAGCGGCAACGGCGGCGTCATACCGGCCGGGCTGCAGACCGGGTGGCAAC
>JGI10211J34971_10003650_pt1 | contig 12309 bp, 6 predicted proteins | sample Etolagsediment_FD_34971 | JGI IMG/M metagenome (IMG submission 34971) | reverse complement strand
CTTATGCCAGGGATGAGTGTGATGGATGCTATTGGTGAAAAGCATACGGCTCTACACAATGTGTATTTTAAAATCTTTCAAATTTATTTTGGAGATACGACAAGGTCTTTTTTCTCAAAACTTCTTAAAATAAAGAAAAAGGTTTCATCGGCTGAAGAGGAGATGGCCTTGCAGTATTATAATGACCTCGAGGGAATCTCAAAGGAACTTTTGGAGATGATAGGACGTCTTGAGCGTCGAATCAATGCCTTAGGTGAAGAGTTTTTCAGCGCTAAATAATACTCTTAAAAGACTTGAATCTTTTAAATATTGTAGTATGTTGCATTAGGATGATAAACAACTAATGCAGACGTAGATTGTTCTGGATGAATTTGAAATGTTTCACTAAGTTCAATACCAAATTCTTCAGGTTTTAACAAATCAAACAATGGACGATTGAGTTCTAAATCTGGACAAGCTGCATAACCAAAAGAGTATCTACTTCCTTGGTACTTATTCATCTGAACATCTGAGAGCTTACTTCCTTCACCATCACTAATGTTTAAATCTAGGCGTACTTGTTTATGAGCTATTTCGGCTAAGGCTTCTGCCAGTTCTACCCCAAGGCCATGAAATTGATAATACTCCGTATACTCTCCTGCATCCATGATAAGGCGTTCAGCATCACTTATTTTAGCCCCAGCACTCACACAAGTTAGTGCTATGACATCATGTCTATCTTTGTGAAAAAAGTCACTTAAAGCACGATGTGGCTGTTTTGATTGTCTAGGAAAGCTAAATTGTTTCACAGCCCTGCCAATAATTTGATTTAAAGGTTCTCGATTGACTTCTTCTTGTGAGTTATAACCTTCATTTTCGTCAAAAATAAGAAGAGTGTTATCATCACTTCTGCAAGGCCAATAACCATAGATGATTGTAGGTTCAAATAGTTTCTCATTTAAAAACTGTGATTTTAATTTTTCATAAGCTGGCCATACAACTTCATCAAGTTGTTTTTCATAGGCTTCTTTTGTCATACCTTTAGAACTATATCCCCAGCGAGATTTAAAAAGTATTTTATGGTTGATCCATTCAAAAGCCATTTCGATTTGCTGTTGCGTTAATTTGATTTCACGTCTTCCCCAAAAGGGAGGGGTAGGAACTTTGATATCACGAGAGGGCATTTTCAATTCGCTAAAAGGAGGTATGAGCACTTCTTTTTTCTCTTTAGCAACTTTTTCTTCACCTTCTTTGCCATGTAAATTGGTATCCAAATTTCCAGCTTCGATTCTACTCATAGCTGTTACACCATCAAAAGCATCCTTACAGTAAAAGATAGGCCCATCATAAAAAGGACGGCAAAAATCATCAATAAATGTACGGGTGAGAGCAGCGCCACCTAAAAGAATAGGAATAGTAATTCCTTTTTCTTTGAGTATTTTTAGATTTTCTTGCATAACTTGTGTTGACTTCACCAAAAGCCCACTCATTCCAAAGGCAGAGATATGACCCTTAGCATAAGATTCTAAGAAAGTGTCAAGTTCTACTTTTATACCAAGATTTTCTACTTTATATCCATTGTTTGAGAGAATAATATCAACAAGGTTTTTTCCAACATCATGAACATCACCTTTAACTGTCCCAAGAGCTAATGTTGTATCGACAGATTTTTCGACTTTTGGTAGATATGGATTAAGATGATCTACTGTTTTTTTCATGGTCTCAGCTGATTGAAGTACAAATGGAAGTTGCATTTGTCCGCTTCCAAAAAGTTCACCAACAACTTTCATAGCGTCAATGAGAATTTCATTTACGATTATTTCGGGAAGAATTTTATGGCGTGCTTCTTCTACAAGAGGAATCATTCTTTCCTTATCTCCATCCATTAAAAGTTTGGCAATTTTTTCTTCATCACTCATAGCTAAATATTCAGCATCTTCAACAGAAGAATCTATAGCTTCTTTGGTGCTGAAATGCTCTATAAAGCTAAAGAGTGCTTCACCGTTTGGTTTTCGGTTGAAAATTAGATCATCACATATAGTTTGATCTTCTTCACTTATTTTATTGATAGGAATAATATGTTTAACATTGATAATTACTGATGTTAAACCTGCTTCTAAACAATGGTGAAGAAACATGGAGTTAAGATATGGACGTGCGTCTTTATCAAGTCCAAAAGAGATATTTGAAAGTCCAAGTGTAGCACTTACTTCTGGATGTTTTTTTCTTAAAGCGCGGATAGCTTCTATGGTGTTTATCCCAGCATCCCAATACTCTTCATCTCCACTTGCAAGTGTGAATGTGAGAACATCAAAGATTAAATCTTCTTTTTTAATCCCATGTCTATTGGTTGCTAAATCAATAATTCGATCTGCAACTTTGAGTTTATCTTCTACAGTTTTAGCCATACCAACTTCATCTATAGTTAAACAAACAAGAGATGCTCCGTACTTCTTGGCAAGTGCACATACATCGTCAAATTTTTCTTCACCATCTTCGAGGTTTACAGAATTCAATATTGGTTTTCCACCGATATGTTTAAGGGCAGTTTCTAGTCCAGTTGTCTGCGTGGAATCGGGCATAAGAGGAAGTGCTATTTTTTGGTTATACATTCCCATAACCGCTGTCATATCTTTTGTTTCATCCCGACCTGCAAAACCAACATTGACATCAATCACGTGGGCACCTGCACGAACTTGCTGCTGTGCAACACTGAGTGTGCCTTCGTAATTTTCTGCTAAAAGTAATTCTCTAAAGGCTTTTGAACCCGTAGCATTCGAGCGTTCCCCCATAAGTAAAGGTGCCGGTTCTTGCATAAGTTCACAGGTATTAAAAAGCGATGCTATAGAATTTGGATGACTTCCGGTTGCTGTCTTTGGCAGAGTGGAATGCACTCTGTTAACCAAGGCACGAATGTGTTGCGGGGTTGTTCCGCAACATCCACCTAAAAAGCTCACTCCGTCAAACTCTAAGAACTTCTCTGTTTTGTCTGAAAATTCTTCTGGGTTCATTGGATAATATGTGTATCCTCCGCGGTTTTGAGGAAGTCCTGCATTTGAATGTACGCTGATAGGTTTATGCCATAACTCACTTAAGGTGCGAACATGCTTAAGCACCTGTTCAGGTCCTGTTCCACAGTTGAATCCAAGACTTAAAATGTCAAAAGGCTCTAAAATTGTTGCAATGGTTGCAGCATCTGTACCTATGAGCATAGTTCCACTGAGCTCTATCGTGACAGAAACCATAATAGGAATATCGGTGTTTTTTTGTCTATTTGCTTCTTGACATGCATGTAGAGCCGCTTTTATTTGTAAAGGGTCTTGGCAAGTTTCAAGTAAAAATACATCAACGCCACCATCAATAAGTGCTATACAAAACTCAGTATATCCCTCATACATAAGATCATAAGTTATATGACCTAATGATGGCAGTTTTGTTCCTGGTCCAACAGAACCAAGACAAAATCTTGGATGATCTGGTGTAGAGAACTTTTGACACTCAGCTTTTACAAGTTCTGCTCCAGCACGAGTAAGCTCATACGCACGACTTCCGATCTGGTACTCATCTAAAACCCAAGAAAAAGATCCAAAGGTGTTTGTTGTGATAAAGTCAGCACCGGCAGTGAGATAAGCATGAAATATTTCACTAAGAATCTCCGGACAGGTGACATTGAGAAGTTCATTACAACCTTCATTTCCTTCCCAAGCAGCTTTAGGAATCTTATCGTCACGTTGTTGTAGTTGCGTACCCATAGCCCCATCGATAATAAGAGGACGTGTTTTAATGGTATCTAGAATGTATTGTTTTGTTGTCATTGTTTATGGAACTTTTTGTTGATTTTATAATTTTAATTTTATCTAATTTGAGCATAAATGTTTCTGTAGTGATAAAATTATCATATAAAAAACAGTTATAAGATAATTTACTATAGAAAATAGATAGATGTTACTAAAATACACATCTATGACGTATAAAATAATAAAAATATTGACTAAAAACGTCATTTTAGATTATAATGACGTAGAAATAAATAAATATTGGAGTTAAGTCGTCATTATGGTAACTATAGCATATATAAGACCTGATAAGCATTTTGATGCAGCGGGCGAACAATTACAAGCAATTAACGCATATGCAATATCTAACAATATTGTAGTAGATGAAGAGTTTATAGATCATATATCTCAGAACAAAAGACTTGATGAACGAGTTCATGTCACAGATAGTTTTCAAGCTCAAGAAGAAGGAATTCTCCTAATATATGATGTATGGGTATTAAGTTCAAATATGGAAGATGTAGCAGAGATGTTTTCTTGTCTTTTAAAACATAATTTTCAAGTGCATTTTATTAAGCAGTCAGTGATTATTAGCAGAGAAAGTGAACCAATGTTAATCTTTGCTTTAATAGATAATCTTCGTCGTAGTTTAAAGGATCAAGAAAAGAAAATGATAGGTAGGCCAAAGGGTAGTAAATCGAGTTCTAAGTTCGATAAATTTATTAGTGATATAATACTTTTACTTAAAGAAAAAAAGAGTGTGAGTGAGATGGCACGTATTTTAAATGTGAGTAGAAGTTCACTCAAAGATTATATTGAGTCACGCGAATTAAAATCATTAGCATTTGGTTCGTTAATAACACAGACAATAGAAAGTTCAGAAGAAGATTTGATTAATTCTATTATTTGTCCAAATGAAGTAAAGGAAGAAAATAATGCAAGACGATAAGCAGTATGATGACCCAAAAGAACTCAATAAAGATCAGTTAGGTTGTCTTAATGATGAGACAGATGGTGAATATAAAAAGACTAAGAAGTCTATAGAAATACCAATGCCATGGAGATATAAACGCTACTATATGTTTGCTTTTGCGACAGTTTTGACTCTTTTAATTCCATGGATACAAATAGATGGAAATCATTTCTTTCTTTTAAGTTTTGACAAATTAAAACTTCATCTTGCCTTTGTTCAGTTTGATATGCAAGAACTTTATCTAATGCCATTTTTACTAATGTTTATGTTCTTAGGTATATTTGGAATGACTGTTATGGGTGGTCGAGTCTTTTGTGGATGGGTATGTCCTCAGACAGTTTTTCGTGTTATCTATCGTGATTTTATTGAAACAAAAATTTTAAAACTTCGTAAGCGTATTAAGAACAAACAGCTAGAACCTGATATGTCACTGACAAAGAATAAGATTAAAAAAGCAGTGGCTATGTTAATTGCCGTCGTTTTAGCTTTTGTCGCAGCAGCAAATTTCATGTGGTTTTTTATCCCTCCTGAGGATTTCTTTCCTTACTTAGCCGATTATACTAATCATTGGACAGTGGTCGGTATACTTATTAGTATTGCTTTATTTTTAGTATATGACATTACAATTTTAAAAGAAGATTTTTGTGCATATATTTGTCCTTATTCGCGCATACAATCAGTTTTATACGATGAACACACAGTTATGGCTCTTTATAATACAGATCGTGGTGGAGATATATTTGATGAAAATCATAATAAACAGTTTACTAAGTATAAAGATTTACTTAAAGTTGATCCAACTGCAGAGTGTAATACATGTGAGTCTTGTGTAACAGTTTGTCCTACGCATATCGATATTCGCAAAGGTTTACAGCTTGAATGTATCAACTGTTTAGAGTGTGTGGATGCATGTACAACTGTTATGGGTAAACTTGGAAAACCATCTTTAGTTACTTGGTCAAGTGAGTATGAAGTTATCGATAAAAAAGGCAAAACACAGTTTTTCCGTGGAAAGATTTTAGGATACATAGGTATTCTGATTGGACTGATGGTTATTTTGGCACTAATGGGTAGTGAAAAAGAAAATATGCTTTTAAATATTAATAAAGAGGGTCGTTTATATTCTACTAAAGCAATGCCTGATGATAAAGTAAGAGTTGATAATGCTTATGTTTTCTTACTTCAAAATACGCAAAATGAAACAATGGATTTTTACTTTGATGTAATCCCTCCAAAAGGTATGGAAGGTAAAATCACAATTCTTAAACCAACGAGTAAATTTTCGGCTACTCCTGGAGTTAAAAAGAAAAAAGTTGTAATCCTTAGTACAACTGAAGTTCTTGCTGATGATGAGAGAAAAGATACTATTATTCCTATAACAATAAAAGCGTATGCTATTGGGCATGAAGAAAACATTGTTGTGTACAGAGACGCAGTATTTATCTTTCCTAGAGCGGATGAATTAAGAAAAAAGAAATAATCGCTATTTAATTTTTAATCAGATAAACTTTAAGCTACTAAAATAGTTTGGAGTTTATTTTGTTTAAAAAAATTGTACTTTCGCTCATTGTAATTTATACTATCTTTGGCTTTATCGCCGTTCCTTTCATCCTTAAATCTCAAGTTGTTACTATTGTTGCAAAAGAAACAAATGCAAAAATTGAAATTGATTCTATTTTCTTTAATCCTTATGCTTTTTACTTAAATATCACAGGTTTAACATTAAGCTCACTTGATGATAAAGAGTTGGTGTATATCAAAGATATATTTTTAAATATAGAGGTGTATTCACTCTTTAATTCTGCAATTCACCTTAAAAACTTTATTTTAGAGGAACCTAGAGTTTCTTTAGTCTTAGATAAAGATAAGAAAATTAATTTTGCATCTATCGCCAAAACAAAAGAAGCGGAAGTTTTAGAAGATGCAAACAGCACAATGAAAACACCTAGAATTATCCTTGATAGAATTGCCGTTGTGAATGGGAGTATGAACTATGAAGATTATTCTCGGGGTAATAAGTTTGAACTGAGTCTTGACACCATAGGTTTTGAGCTTAAAAATATAGATACAAATGATTTAAACTCAAGTAATGCAAATATAAGATTTTACACATTACTCTCAGATGGAGGATTTATAGATCTTAAGAGTGAAGTTATTGGTTTTGAACCTCTTGCAGTTAAGGGAAGTATAGATTTTGAAGCAAGTAAGCTTTATACACAATGGCGTTATGTAGAAGATGATTTAAACTTAGAAGTAGCAGATGGAAAACTTTCTTTAAATGCACAGTATTATGTGAACTTAGATGATCTTCAAGCGACGACAATTTCAAATCTAAATGTAAACCTCGATAAATTAAGAGTAAAACCAAAAGGGAATCATAAAGATGTATTAACTCTAAACTCTTTGTATCTTGAAAATGTAACTATTAAGCCTTTAATACAAGATGTTCACGTAAAAAAGATAGGACTTCATTCCTTAGATGTATCAGCTGCAAGAGATGCAAAAGGTAATATTGACTGGTTAGAATATACAAAGATAAATACTAAAGTTCAGCCAAAAGAAGAAGCACCTGCAAAAAAAGCTATTCAAGAATCTGACAAAGATGCGAATCCATGGAATGTTCTTGTTGATGCAATTGCACTAGAAAAAATTAAAGTAAATTTTAATGATTATGGAATTAAACCATCGGTAAAGAACACGCTTAATGAAGTAAATATTTTTGCACAAAATGTTAGTTTAGCCGGTGAAGATCCATTAAGCTATCAAATGAATCTGACTTTAAATGATCAGTTTAAGTGTAGCTCTCAAGGCTCTGTGATTCATAAGGTTTTAGATCTTAGTTCTTCTATGAAATGTAGTGAACTAGATGTTACACATTTTATCCCCTATATCGATGATATAGCAAGAAAAGAGCTGAAAGTTTATAATGTAAAACTGCGTAGCTTAATGGCTGGATTCGATGCAAATGTAACTGCAAAAGATACTAACTCTAGTATTGTCATAGATGTAAGTGATGCAAATATTTACCTTAATGCATTTGCTCTTAATAAAAGAAGTACCAATAAAAGACTTGTAACTTTTAGTGATTTTTATATGAGCGGAATTAAATTAAATACAGCTACAAAAGATGTAAAGATTAGTGATACGACTATGAAGTACTTAAACCTACGAACAGCTAGGCTTGCAGATGGGAGCTTGAGTTTAGAAAATTTAGTTGTTCCAAAAGAGGTAAAAAAAGTAAAATCAATAAAAAAAGCTAAAGTAAGTACAGCAGAANAAGAGTATAGAGTCCACTTAGATAAAGTTGCCATCAAAGGTGCAAAGATCAGTTTTGTAGATAAGATGCTAGATCCTAGTGTTGTTTCTAAGATAGACGGTATATATTTTAGTGCTTATGGTGTTGATTCTAAGAAATATTCGTGGATGAATTATTATCTCTCAGCAAGAGTGAATGGGAGTGGTAAAGTAAAGGCAAATGGTGCTCTAAGACATACACCTTTAAGGCAAAAAGGCACACTTGAAGTGAATAAACTCGCCTTAAAAGATTTGAATCCTTACATAGATGAACATGCATTTGTATACCTAAAAGATGGCTACCTAAGTCTAAAAACGAAGCTAAAATACAGTCCTTCAGCTAAAAACCCTGATTTGAGTGTGGACGGCTCTTTCAAACTGGATGAGTTTTTTGTGCATGACAGCAGGGATGATTCCCCGTTGGTCTCCTTTAACAAGCTTGATTTAAAAAGTTTCACTTTAGAGATGCAACCAAACAGACTTTTTGTAAATGAGGTGGATATAGATTCGTTTTTTGTCAATGCACTTATTGATGCAAATAAAACAATGAACTTGGCCACTTTGGTGAAGGGTGCTGAAGATGTCAATGCAAGTTCAAATTCCAATGTTACAGAAGAATTGGTCTTGGCAGATGCAAATCTTACAAAAGAAAAGGTGAAAGAGCCTTTTCCTGTGAAAATCATGAAGGTGAATGTGACAAACGGAAATGCAGTTTTTGCTGATGCTTCTTTGCCGATTAATTTTAAAACAGATATTCATGATTTAAACGGTGCTATTTACTCTATATCCACAGCTCCAAATGAAACGACACTTATAGACATAGTCGGTGAAGTGGATAAGTATGGATCTACAAAACTCAAAGGGAGTGTGAACGCTTCAAATCCAAAAGCATATACTGACATAAATTTCAACTTTAAAAATCTTGATCTTTCTGCTATGAGCGGATACAGTGCAACATTTGCAGGCTATAAAATAGATGATGGAAAATTATTTTTAGATTTAAATTATGATATTAAAGAATCTCAATTACTAGGTAAAAACAGTATTATCGTTAAAAACATTAAACTTGGAGAGACACTAGAGGTTGAGGGTGGGAGTTCTCTTCCTTTAGGTTTTGTTATCGCATTGCTTGAAGATAGTGAGGGTGTGATAGATATAGATATGCCAATCCGCGGAAATGTGGATGAACCTGACTTTAAATACGGTGCGCTTGTATGGAAAACTTTAGGGAACTTAATCTTAAAAGCTGTTGCTTCACCGTTTAGCTTTTTGGGGTCAATGCTCGGAATTGATGGGGATGCATTAAAATATGCAGAGTTTGAGGCAGGTTCTTTGGCTATTCTTCCTCCCGAGAGAGAGAAACTTGATAATATCGCCAAGCTTCTTACAAAACGACCAAAAATGAATCTTAGTGTTGCCGGTTCATACAATACGCAAGTGGATACACTCGCAATACAAAAAACAAAACTTGCAAATCGTGTGGTGAAATTAAGCGGTGCTAAAAATGAACTTGAGAGAATCAATGCTATGACAATAGCCCTTTTAGAAGATATTTATGAAGATGCAAGAGATGATGATAAAATAAAAAAAATAGAAGACGCGCTAGAAGAAAAATACGATGATGATGAAAAGTTTCAAAGAGCGTATCTTCAAGCTTTGGTGAAAGAATGTACAGTACTTGAAGTTGTTACGCCTCTTGAACTTCAAGAGTTGGCTAAAAAAAGAGCTAATGTGATTGGAGAGTATTTAGTTCAAGAAAAAGGGATTCATCTCTCAAGAATTAAAGAACTTGATGTCTTAGAGGTTCCACAAAGTGATAGTAAACTTATACAATCAAAGTTAGAGGTTGTTGTAGACTAGCAGAGGAGATAGTTTTATTATCCCTCTTTAGACTTCTATATTAAGCCGACTCTTTGTAGAAACCATACTACAGAAACAACTGCAGTGAGGGATGTAAGCACTTTTATAATCTGCTCTTTATATTTGTAATCTCTTATAAAATAAAGAGGCACCATATATACAAGTATCATAAATATTTGTCCAAGTTCCACCCCTATATTAAAGCCAAAGAGTGCAACTAAAAATGATGTTGTGTCACTGACTTGTCCAACTGTAAGCACATTGGCAAAACCAAAACCATGCATGAGTCCAAAGAAGAAAACTATTTTATAGTTGACATGAGAATAGAGCTTGAAATAGTTTAAAGATGCAACAACAAAGATGCTTAAAGCGATAAAACTCTCAACAAAAGCAATATTTGGCGTATATAATCCAAATCCGGAGATGAACAGTGTGATTGAATGTGCGAGAGCAAAAACTGTAATAATTTTGAGTAGGTGCAGATAAGAACCTTTCAAAGCGATGACAGGTATTAAAAGCATCAGTATAAAAAGAAGATGATCAAGCCCGTCTAAAATATGAACAATTCCCTCTTTTACAAAGACACGCAATCTCTCAAACTGACTCATAGCAGAAGAGCTGAAGGTATAATGCTGGAGATGCTTACTTAAGACTAAATCCCCTTTATTTTCATTGATGTGAACAAGAAGTTTATGCGTATCTTCAAGTTCAAAAAACATATCATACTTCACTTTCAAGTCATCAAGTGAAATACCTTGATAGGACTTGTTGATTTGCATATAGGTTTGAAAATTATCGCCGCGAGTAATGCTTATATTTGCGTCTTCTAAAGGTAATTTTTCACCGTTTGAGTAAAAAGAGATATGCTTCATGACGTACTTTGAGAGAGTTGTTTGATGGTTTCTCAGCTCTTTGTGAGAAATTATTTCATTTTTGTTCTCATCCATAAAGGGGTATTTTTCTTCTAAAAGTCTCGTTTCAACCTCTAAATTTATATTGAGGGTATCTGTAGTTTGATTGTAGTCAACTTGGAGATAGTTCTCTTTTAACTCATGGGCATAAAGTGAAAGAGAGAGAATACTCAGTAGAAGTATCTGTTTTAAAAGTAACATGTATAAATTCCTGCTTCAGTTTTGAGTCTTGATATTTTTTAGAATTATACCAAATTCTAAAATAAAACATAACCTCCACTAATCTTTAATATAGTTCTCACTCTAGTTTGTATATAATTCTAAACTTAAATAAATCAATAAATATTTCAATTATCAGTATGGGGTGTTATACATGGCATTTAGTGTGCAAAACAGACAAGGGACTATAAGCGGAATTATATTCGTGGCAATTTTTGCTGCGGCAGCCACTTTTATATCCAATATAGAAGCCGTTCGTGCCTTAGGGATTTCACCACTTGTTATCGGTATAGTAATGGGTATATTTTATGCAAACACTTTGCATAATCAAATCCCAAAAGAGTGGGGAACGGGAATCACTTTTTCAGGAAAAAAGATTCTTCGATTTGCCATCGTTTTTTACGGATTTAGAATAACATTTCAGCAGATTGCTGAGGTTGGGATGAGTGGGTTTATGGTCTCACTTATTATGCTTAGTACAACTTTTATACTTGGAACCTATTTGGGAATAAAAGTGTTTAAAATGGATAGAGACACTTCAATGCTTACAGCTTCAGGGGCTTCTGTATGTGGAGCTGCTGCAGTTTTGGCAACTGAACCTGTTTTAAAATCGCAAGAGCATAAAACTGCCATTGCAGTTTCGATGGTTGTTCTTTTTGGAACAATCTCAATGTTTTTGTATCCTGTACTTTATGCGACCATTATTGAGCCATCAACTGGTTTTTTACATATGACCGCGCAGCAGTTTGGTATCTATGTTGGAGGGACTATTCATGAAGTGGCACAGGTAGTGGCAGTTCCTGCCTCAATCCAAGGTGCACCGACCGATATGGCAAACTCGGCTGTTATTGTAAAAATGACACGTGTGATTATGATAGCACCATTGCTGATAGTCTTAGGGATTTATCTTTCTATGCAAGCGAAAAAAAGTGGCGGTGAAGGAAGTAAAGTTCCTTTAGTCATCCCTTGGTTTGCTGTGTATTTTATAGGAATGGCTGGATTTAATTCTCTTGGCATAGTTCCTGAAAATATGGTGAATATAATAAATGAGATAGACACATTTTTACTTACAATGGCAATGACAGCACTTGGAATGGGAACTATCTTCTCTAAGTTTCGCGGTTTAGGGCTTGCTCCTGTTTATACAGCACTTTCTATGTTTGTGTGGTTGGTTATAGGTGGATTTATAGTTACAAAAGTAATAACTGCTATTTTTTAATAAGATCTATATTCATTCTTTCTAGTTTTGCATTTATTTGTAAGGCTAAGTTTTTATAAAGTGTTGCCATAGCTGATG
>JGI10211J34971_10003648_pt1 | contig 12312 bp, 8 predicted proteins | sample Etolagsediment_FD_34971 | JGI IMG/M metagenome (IMG submission 34971) | reverse complement strand
CACAAAAACCGCAGCCGAGCCTGCCCGAGCCGACATCGCACGCACCACAGAGCCTGTTGAGACCGAACTTCCCGACCACGATACGGTTAAGAAGGACATTTTGGACGAGCTGACGGGCCGGTCCAGAACCGATGACGGCTCTGCCGAGCAGACCAGTCCGCCTCAACCAGGAGAACCCGACAATGCATAGCGTTTGGGCTGTCGCCAGGAACACCATAGCTCAGGCCGTCCGGATGAAAGTCGCTGTTATCGTCATTATCATGCTCGTGATACTGTTGCCTTTGATGAGCGTGATAATGGTCGGCGACGGCACGCTGCACGGCAAACTGCAGACCTTTATAAGTTACGGCCTGTCACTGACCAGCCTGCTTTTGTGTTTGCTCACAATAGCCGTGGCAACCTACACCCTCACAGGCGACCTTAAGACAAACCAAATCCACCTCGTTGTAACCAAGCCCATCCGCCGGTTCCAGATACTGTGCGGCAAACTACTGGGCGTCGTCATACTCGACGTCTTTCTGCTCGCCGCCTTTGCTTCTGTAATATACGTTCTCACCTTATTAATACCGAAACTTGCCAAAGCCGGCAGCGCCGAACTCGAACAGGTAAAAAGAGAATTTTTCACCGCTCGGCTCAGCCTGACCGCCGGCCTCGATGAAGAAAAAATCAACGCCCTTGCGACCCAGGCCTATGAAAAATTAGAGCGCAGCAGGCAATTACCCGAGACGATGACCAAAGACCAAATACTTTCCGAACTTCGAGGCCAGGAAAGACTCAGGGCACGTGCCGTCGAGCCGGGCGCCCGAAGAGTATGGGAATTTGAAAACATCGCCCCCGCCGATCCAAATGAAAGTTTATTCGTTCGGTATAAATACGAAGTGTCGGTCGAGCCGCCCGACTACCGCGTTCACGGCTCATGGCTTGTCGGTGATTACAGGCAGATACGCTACGGCATGGGCGATTGGGAAAGTCCCGTTGCCCGCATAGAACGCACCGAGTTAATCCGCCAGTTTCACGAGTTTGAAGTTTCCGCCGGCGTCATAGCCCCGGACGGCTATCTGGCCGTGGTATTTTTCAATAATCCGTATCTAAACCAAACCACGATTATTCCCGAAGAGGTCCAGGCGCTTTTGAAAACCGGCTCCTTTACCGCCAACTACATCCGCGCCGTTCTTTTGATTCTTGTTCGGCTGATATTCCTGGCCGCTTTGGGAATTTCTGTTTCAACCTGGCTGTCCTTTCCCGTTGCTATCTTTATATGCACAATGTTCTTTTTCATCGGCACCGTAAACGGTTTCATTGTCGAATCATTTAGCTATTTAGGGCAAGTTATCCATATCATCTATTCTCTCACCATCAGGCCGGTATTGTGGTTCCTGCCGCGGTTCGACGGCGAGTTCAACCCGACTCAGTTTATGGTATCCGCAAAGCTGTTGAGCTGGCTGTTTTTGGTGAAGGTTTACGCAGTAACCGTTTTCATCAAGTCCGTTTTGTTGCTGCTTTTCGGAATGTGGATTTTCAATAATCGCGAGATTGCCAAAATTTCGGCTTAGAAGGCAGTTTATGCGTTGGCGTAATATAATAATCTGTTTGGCCTGTGTTGTCGGGGCCGCTTTACTATTGACGGCCGCTTCCACAAGGCTCGATTCGATAAGTTCAGCGCGTCAGGAGATGGGGCTGGTAATCAACGAGCCCCTCGAAAACGCTCCGCCGTCACTGGCCTTTGCCACCGTGGCTATGGGTGCTTTTCGCGGCCTGGTCGTTGATATCCTTTGGATAAGGGCCGACAAACTCAAGGAACAAGGTCAGTTCTTCGATGCTAAGCAGTTAGCCGAATGGATAACCATTCTGCAGCCGCGTTTTGCTGGCGTATGGGACTTTCACGCGTGGAACATGGCATACAATATCTCCGTTGCCATACCCGCCACTCGGTGGCAGGAAAGATGGCGATGGGTCAGGAATGGCTATGAACTGCTCCGGGACAAAGGTATCGAAATGAACCCCCACAGCATAATCCTTTACAGGTCCCTTGCGTGGATATTCCAGCACAAGATAGGCGGTGTAACCGACGATTGCCATAAGCATTACAAACGCGAGCTTGCTCTGGCCATGAGGTCATTGCTGGGGCCTCAAACAAACGAGTACTTTCAGGCCCTGACCGCCACAGGGAAAAATTTTTCAGACGTCGCAGCCGATCCGGCTGTTGGCGAATTTATTAAGGCCCTGAAATCCGCCGACGAAGCCTTCGAAGATGACGATGAGTTTGTCGGCAATTATTTATCTCTGAGGCAAACGCCCAAGAAGTTTTCCCAGGTCGCCTTTGATGTCATCGACCGGTTTAGGGGCAGCGAAGCACTTGTAAAGTTCGATATATTTGCCAAAGCTTATCGCCTCCGCAACACATGGAAGCTCGACTGCGACCTTATGCACAGGCTCAACCGGAAATACGGCCCATTTCCCTCGGGCGACCCCAATGACCGCCTGCCTCTAAACTGGGAACACCCCGATACCCACGCGATGTACTGGGCCGAGAAGGGCTTCGTGATTGCAGGCGAAAAAGAGGAATATTCAATCGACGAAAAAAACACCGACCGCATAATCGCCCACGGCCTTCAAAACCTCTATCGCAGGGGCAAAGTAATTGTCTATCCCATCCCCGGCGAATTACCTTCGGTGTTCGTTCGCCCCGATTTGCGGATGTTCGACGTTTACAATGAAGATTGCATTAAAAGAATCGAAAAATACGAGGCCTTTGAACACGGCAATCCCAAGGGCCTGAGCGACGGCCACAGAAACATGCTCAAAAACTCCGTCCTTTCATTCTACCAGGTCGGTCAGACAAAAAAAGCCGGCGAAATTTATAACGAGCTGAGAAAACGCTATCCACGCGATGAGTTCAAGGATGACATGCACACCTGGGCCAGGAAACGCATCCTCAGTGAAATCAAGGGAATCACAATAAAGGATGCCACCGAGTTGATTGTTCTGTCGCTTCGTGACGCCTATTTTAGTTACGCCGTTCACGAAGACGATGAGGCATTCGGAAAGGAACAATGGGCCAAAGAGGTTTTTATGATTTATCAGACAAAGTACAGCGATGAGGAATGGCGAAGGCTTGACCTGCCCGACTTCGAGATGTTAAGGTTCGTCGCCTTTCTCGATTTCCTGAGAGACCGCTTCTACCCCGAGCATCTCCGCAATGCTTTACTTGCCCGTATAAAGGTCGAACGGCCCGACCTCTTCGAAAAGCTCCAGAAACAAAAAGACCTCTTCATCCAAAAATCTCAATCCCCAGCGCAGACACCTTGATTTTGAGTTGCCGGAGGATTATTGTTCGGCCCAGAGCCAGTTGAAAGACATGATGTTAAGGTCGCGCAGGTCAACGAGGCCGTTACGGTCAAGGTCCTGTTTGAGCAGAGCTTTGTCGTCTGGCCACTCGTCGCAGAATATTGAAAAGTCCACCAAATCCACCACATCATCGTTATTCAAATCGGCGATGTTGCCAATATCCGATAAGGACATGCTCGCCTCGGGCGTATTTCCATAGGTACCCATATTTATGCGCTTGCCGTGCGGCCAAAGTTCCTGGGTCCAGTCAGAATTAGGATCTCCCGCATCGATACAGGGACTTGTTACATCATCAAGGACCCAGCTTTCGCTGTTTGGATCCCATCTTCCGGATTGTGATTTTAGATGATAATCACCATTACCCAAATCTGCAAAAAATGGATTAGTGTCGATGTTGCCGATACCACTTCCGGTCCAGTCCTGGATACAACTGTAGGTGGGGGTGGACGATTCATACAGTTGATCGCCCCCATCTTCGGCTACGTTATTCCGAATGATACAGTTTGTTATTGGGCCGTCGCAATCGAATAGTCCACCACCAAAAGCATTGCCGAACCCACTCCAGGTTTCGCATTTGTTGTCGATGATTGTGCAGTTAGTTATAACAGGAGTATTGTTGCCACCGTAAATGCCGCCTCCACTACCTTCCTTGGAACTGTTACCGGCGATTATACAATTTCTGATAGTTACATCACTCGACCATAAAAATATACCGCCTCCTTCCGAGTCACCGGATTCATCTGGATTAGCATCCACCGAATTGTTGCTGATTATACAGTTCTCTATTAGGGACAGACTATCCCTCAGGAATATTCCACCTCCTAAGGCAGAGTACGTAGAACTTATCGTATTATCGGATATTACACAGTTTTGAATGGTTGGACTACTTGAATCAATTTTGATGCCCCCGCCCTGAGCAGGGTCATAGCCCTCCAATCCATTGGTGATCGTTAAGCCGTCGAGGATGGAGTCGGGACCTTCATCGTTGTGGAAATAGAAACCGCGGTGGTAGTTACCGTAGCTCCCCTGGCAATCAATAATACAGTTTTGGGGGCCATTGGCGCTTTTTATGGTTATTGGCTTGCCCAGAAAGTCAATGTTGCGATTGCCAAGGCCCGTATATGTACCGTCCGCGACAATAACAGTGTCGAAATCGTTTGCATCATTTATCGCGGCCTGGATGGTTGTGTAATCGGCCGAGCCGTTGGGGTCGACGGTGATTATGGCCGCTGAGCAGGGAACACCCGCCAGCAGTGACATGCACGCAAAGATAATAAATTTCTTCGCCATTTTTATTCCTCCTGCTCTCAAGGTCAGTACAATAATATGATAAAGAGTGATGATCAAAATGTCAAGCATAAATATCGAATAATAGCGAAATAAGTACCTCTACTCCCAAGAAACCATTGACAACACGTCATTAGTCCCATCTAATGCCTCCTTCAGGATTTGGTGCAGGTTTTGAGTCCCGACTTTATAGAACGTCAATTGAATGGTATGCATAGCATACCCTACGAGAACCGGATTATTTCTGTTTAGATCGGTTTGTTTGGTGGATTGAATTGATGGAGGAAAGAGGTTTGGCGTCGGCGATACCGATGGAGCAACTGACGGACTCGCAGAAAAAGGCCGTCTTTCACGTGGATGGGCCGCTTCTTGTATTGGCCGGTCCGGGCAGCGGTAAGACGCGGGTAATCACGACCCGCATCGCCGCACTTATTAACTCCGGCATCAGGCCGTATAATATCTGTGCGATAACTTTTACCAATAAAGCGGCCGACGAGATGCGCCAGAGAGTGGCCGCCTTCGGCGCAGCCGCTGGCGTTCACATCAGCACGTTTCATTCGCTCTGCGTCCGCATACTTCGCACTTATGCCGACAGCGCCGGTGTAAATCCCAACTTCAGCATTTACGATGAAAACGACCAGCTCGGCTGTATGAAAAAGGCCATCAAGGCCTGCGAAGTTGACACCACCAATTTCGCACCTTCGAGAATGTTAGAGGCCGTTTCGCGTCTCAAGAACGATTTGGAAACTCCCGAATCAATCGCCGCTCGCGCCGACGATTACTTCACGAAGATTTTGGCACGCATATATGCCAGGTATCAAAAGATTCTTGGCACGAATAACGCCCTTGATTTCGACGATTTGTTGGTCAAAACCGCTTTTCTGTTAAGAGACTTCCACGACATCCGCGTTGAGCTTGGCAACCGCTTCAAATACTTGCTCATCGATGAATATCAGGACACCAACCACGCCCAGTACCAGATTGCCAAAGGCCTTGCACTTGAACACGGCAATATCTGCGTAACCGGCGACCCCGACCAATCCATTTACCGCTGGCGCGGCGCAGACATCGCTAACATCTTAGCCTTTGAAAACGATTGGCCGAACACCCTCGTCGTTAAGTTAGAGGAAAACTTCCGCAGCACACCCAATATCCTTGAGCTTGCCGATGTGCTCATTTCCGCAAATACAAAACGAAAACAAAAAGTCCTCATCCCTACCAGGCCGGCCGGCGCCGATATAGTCATAGAAACCTTTGATGACGCCGCCGTCGAAGCCGATGCCGTCGCACAAAAGGTTAAACAGCTTGCCGGCGACAAGGCCGACCTGAACGAGGTCGCGGTCTTTTACCGTGTCAACTCGATGAGCAGGGTAATTGAGGAGGCCTTCATTGCGAAGCAGATCCCATACCAGGTTGTCCGAGGCCTGGAGTTTTATTCGCGCAAGGAAATACGCGACATGATTAGCTATCTTAAACTCATGGCTAACCCTGATGACGACCTTGCATTTTTGCGGGCTGTCAACACCCATCCCCGCGGCATAGGCAAAACAACGCTTGACAGGGTCGCTGCTTACGCATCCGCCAACGGCCACGGTCTATATAGTGCTGCCCAACAGGCACATCAAATCGATTCTATTGGAAAGGCTGCACAAGCCAGACTCACCGCCTTTGCTAATATGATTGAGGGCTTCAAAGAGGACATGGCCGGGGCGGTCGCGCCGCTGATGCAGCGCGTTTTTGACGAGACCGGCCTTTTCGATTACCTCACCTCCGCCGGCGAAAAACAGCAGGCCGCTGTAGAAAACATCAACGAGCTTATCAACGCCGCAGCCACTTACGACCAGGCCGCCGAAGCACCTTCACTTCTTGATTATCTGCAGATGATTGCCCTTTACAGTGATACAGACGCTTACGATTCAACCGGCGGTAAAGTTTCCCTGATGACTCTGCATGCTTCTAAGGGACTCGAATTCGAAAATGTCTTTATCGTTGGTCTGGAAGAGGGTCTGCTGCCGCACGAAAGAAGCCGCGATAATGATGATGAGCTTGAGGAGGAGAGGAGACTGTTTTTTGTCGGCATGACCCGCGCAAAGGACAACCTCCATATAAGCTACGCCCGCCACAGAACCTTCCGCGGCCAATACCTCAGGACCATCCCATCGCAATTTCTTTACGAAATCGGCTTCAGCCCCTACGCCCAAGGTACCGACGCGGACCATGATGATTTTGACGATGACTTTTCTGATATTCGTTCAGATGCAGATTTGGACACTTGCAAATTCGCAGTCGGTGAAATGGTTGAACATTCAAAATTCGGCCTTGGCATCGTAGAGAAGTTACACAATATGGGCGAAAACAGTGTTGTCGTCGTCAGATTCACCTCTGGCAAAACAAAGTCCCTGATGGTAAAATACGCCAAGCTTTCAAGACTCGGGAAACGGCAATAAGGATAAATTAGATGCCCGAATCAAAAATTCGCCTCTACTACAAGAATGTTACCGCCGAGGTCATCGGTGACGAACACGGTATTACCACCGCCCAACTTGATGACCTTGCCGCCGAAACCGGCCCGCTTATTTCCGAGTTGAACCGGCAAAGGGCTACCGGCCAAACTCCATATAGAGATTTACCGTATAACGAAAAATATCCTGCTGATGTTAAACGACTTGCCGGCCAGTTGGAAGGGGAGTGTGAGAACTTTGTGGTTCTGGGCATAGGTGGCTCCGCTCTCGGCAATATCGCACTACAAACGGCATTGAATCCTTATATGTATAATCTTGACGACGCCCAAAGGCACGGCAACCCTCGGCTTTTCGTCTTCGATAATATCGACCCTGCTCAGTTCGCCGGTTTTCTCGACGGGGTCCGGCCCAAGCTCGACAAAACAATCTTCAACGTCATAAGCAAGGGCGGCCAAGCCGCTGAAACCGCAAGCCAATTCCTGAGTGTCCGACAAACACTTGAGCAAGCACTCGGCCCAGACGCCCCCAAAGAGCACATAATTGCCACTACAGACCCAAAACAGGGCCCGCTGCGCAAAATCGCCGATGAACTTGGCTTTCGAACGCTTGAAGTACCGCCAGGTGTGGGCGGCAGATTCAGCGTTTTAAGCCCTGTTGGCCTTTTGAGCGCTGTCATGTGCGGCATTGATATCGACTCGCTTTTGGCCGGCGCTTGTGATATGGATAAAAGAGTAAGCTGTGATGACTTTTATAAAAATCCTGCAGCTATTATTGCCGCTATTAACCGGCACTACTACGACCGCGGCAAGAGAATCTCCGTAATGATGCCATACTCTTACGCCCTTAAAGACCTTGCCGACTGGTACAGACAACTCTGGGCTGAAAGCCTCGGTAAGCGCAGGGACCTTGCCGGAAGGGATGTATATATAGGTCTAACACCTGTCAAAGCCTTAGGCGCCACCGACCAGCACAGCCAGGTTCAGCTATACCGCGAAGGTCCGAACGACAAGCTCTTCACCTTCCTGCAGGTAAACAAATTTAGCCGCGACGTTGAAATAGGCCGGGCTCTTGGTGCTACCGAGCTTGATTATCTCGCCGGTACAAAGATGTCCAAACTGCTCAACAGCGAAAAATTCGCCACCGAGTATTCACTTTTGGAGAGCAAACGACCTTGTCTCACAGTTATCTTTCCTGAGGTAAACGCTTATACGGTTGGTCAGTTTATTTATTTGTTCGAGGTTACAACCTCCTTTGCCGGTGCGTTATTTGGTATCAACCCTTACGACCAGCCGGCCGTCGAACTTGGCAAGGAAGCCACGTTCGCTCTTATGGGCAAGAGCGGCGAAGAATATAAAGAATTAGCTAAGCAAATCCGGTCCCTAACGGAAGTTGACAAAAAGTTTCTCGTCTGATACTTGTATTTTTTATTCAGTGTGATAGAATGTTCACCAATCGCTGCACTGTAGCGCTTCGGCAGGTGATTCGGCGCTGCGGGCTTCAGCATTTATCGTAACTTTGGTTTGTCCTCGTTTGCCGAAAGGTCTAACAATGGATTACGCAGTGATTATGGCGGGTGGCACAGGTAAACGTTTGTGGCCGCTTAGTCGTCAATCGCGCCCCAAGCAGGTCCTCAAGCTGCTTGACGGCCAGACTCTTCTGCGTCGCTGCTTTGACCGCCTGACGCCGGTGTTCGACTGGAGAAATATAATCGTCCTTACAAACGCCGGCTATGCGGACATAGTCCGTGAAAACATCCCTGAATTGCCCTATGGAAATGTCATTGCCGAGCCCGCCGTTCGCGATACAGCCGGTGCCATCGGCCTGGCAGCGACAATACTCACCAAATATGACCGCGGTGCCACTATGGCCATCGTTACCGCCGACCAACTCATTGAGCCTGACGATGTCTTTCAAAAAGCTATGAAGGACGCCCTGACTTTTATAAATAACAATCCGGACGCGTTGATTACTTTTGGGATACAGCCGGCCTTTGCCAGCACACAGTTGGGCTACATAAAGCTCGGTTCCGAAACTGGCTGTCCCGATTGTGAACACCAGATTTACGCCGTCGATTCCTTCAGCGAAAAACCGGACACCACCACCGCCAAAGAATATGTCGCCAGCGGCAGATACTGCTGGAATTCCGGCATGTTTGTCTGGAAAGCAAGCACCATCTTACGCAATTTAAGTGAATTTCTCCCCGCTTCGGTCGAGCCTCTTCAAATGATACAGACCGACTGGGACGGACCCAAGCAGGCCGATACCCTTAAGGAGTGGTTCCTGAAAATGCCCAAGATCAGCATCGACTTTGCCGTCATGGAAAAGGCAAAGAATGTCTGTGCAATTAGACTCGATTGCCGCTGGCTCGATATGGGCTCTTTCGCGGCCCTGGCTGATATTATAAGTTCTGACGAGAACAACAACATCGTCGTCGCAGGCCACAGCGAGCTGCTCGACAGCAAAAACAACATCATCGTAACCGAAGACCAAGGCCATCTCATCGCGGCCATCGGCCTCGAGAATATGGTAGTTGCCCACAGCCCCGATGCTACCCTCGTCTGTCACATCGACGAAGCCCAGCGATTGAAAGAACTACTTGACCTTATAAAGAGCCGCAGCGGCGATAAATTCCTCTAACCTTCCGGTACGCAGGAGTTATCGTATGCGTTATCTCGCTATCGACTACGGTCAAAAACACACCGGCCTTGCTATCTGCGACGTCGGTGAAATGATTGCTTCGCCATTGGCCGTATTGACGGGTGGCCACAGCGACTTAATCCCAAAAATCACAGATGTCATCGAACGCGAAAATGTCGAGGCAATCGTACTGGGCCTGCCATTGAACATGGACAGCACCGTAGGCTTCCAGGCCAAACGCGTCCACAGCTTCGCCGAGCGAATGAGACAGCACATCGATGTCCCAATCCACTTTCACGATGAGCGACTCAGCAGTTTCGACGCCGAAAAAAAACTGGCCGGACTCGGACTTACCAGAAAGAAAAAGAAAAAACACCTCGACGCCGTCGCTGCAGCTTCAATTCTACAGTCTTTTCTCGATAAAAAACACCACAGATAATCTGCCTCGATGCGGCTTCTCCTCTCTCGTAAGTCCCCAAATGATAAAAACTTAGCATTTCTCGGTAGCTTCGGCGGAAAAAAATGTGGCGAAAATTTATTTTATCTCCGAAAATTTACTGGCCAAACGAGTCGTTTGTCGTCATAATCTAAGAGGTTCTAATGTTAAGGGGGCATTAGCATGAAAGTGTCGCGAACTAAATTATGCAGGCCGGAGTCGTCGGCTCAAATACCCCCGTTGTCTGCTGCCTGCACCCCTTGGGGGCCGTCGCCCGGATTTTCAAAATCATGTTACCTCAGTGGCTGGGTTTATTACGCTCGCAGCCACCGTATTGGGAGGTCAAATTATGGAAACCATTAACAATACAGAGTTGAACATCACTCACGTTGCAACGCCCGAAGACCTCGCCGTTACCGCCCTCGACATGTTCATCAAAAGTGCAAACAAGGCGATACAAGCAAAAGGAACCTTTAACGTTGCAATATCAGGCGGCCAGACTCCGACAAAGTTTTTCGAGCTGCTCGGCGCCACAGCCGAAGCCGGGACTGTACAATGGGACCGAGTCCACCTGTTCTGGGTCGATGAACGTTGCGTTCCACCCGACGCTGAAGCCAGCAACTACAGACTCGCCGCCCAGACCTTTCTTGCCAAGGTTCCTATTCCCGAGTCCAATGTCCACAGAATGCCTGGCGAATGGACCGATTACGCTAAGGCCGTTCGCGACTACGCCGGTACTATCCACCGCGTTTTCAATTTGGCACCCGGCCAGGTGCCACAGTTCGACCTTATCGTCCTCGGCATGGGGCCCGATGGCCACGTCGGCTCACTCTTTCCGAATGCTTACGCCCGATTTGACACCGACGCCCTCGTCAGTGCCGTCTATTTTGCCGGCGGTGACTACAGCAGAATTACTTTGACACATCCGGTTCTTTGTGCCGCCTCTCAGTTGGTTGTTCTCGTGTCCGGCCCGGAAAAGGCCGAAATCTTAAGGGATGTTATGCAGAGCGAGCTCGACGAGGTCAAATACCCCGTCCACACCCTTTGGCCCATACTCCACAAAATCGCCTGGGTCATTGACGCCCAAGCCGCTAAATTCCTATAAACCTTAAACACAATTGTCATTCCACACGGGTTTGTCCTGAGTAAACTTGTCCCTGTCGCGTTGACATTCTGCTTTGTGCAGGCGTTTAAGCATACGTGAAATGACCTTAAAATATTTGAATCCTTCTAATTCTTCTTCTTTTATTTCGTGTCGTTTTTTGCTCATAGCCTCACCAGAACAAGACAAAAGCAATGCATAATAGTTAATTTGGGAAAATCCAAGTTTTACCTTCGGAACTAAATGGCAAATCGCGTGCCTAACAGGATTGCATTTTTTGACACAGAGCCGATTCGATACGGGGATGACAATGGGAAGAGTGGATTTTAGCTTTTCACTGGAGGTGGCGAGAGGTATAATTGGGGAAGCGTATCTTTACGCGGGGAGAGTAGGAATAGAGAGAGGGAACGGTGCGCAAAAGGGTATTTAGTGCATGTCGGTTCGGTGTGAGAATAAGCAATGGTGCAAGAGAAGCAATTTGGTGTTGTCAGGTCGGAGAGATTTTGGGCGAGCGTGTTGGTTGCTGCGTTTGCCGGATATATGCTGCTCACATGCAGGTTTGGGATTAGTGTCTATGATGAGGGTGTGAATCTGTATGGGGCAAGTCTGGTTCTGGATGGGCAGATGGTCTATCGTGACTTCTGGACGGTGTATCCGCCGGGGCGGTTCTATGCACTTGCGGGGCTTTTTCGTGTTTTCGGGCCGTCTATATTGGTTGAGAGATTGTTCTGGACTATTGTGCACGTTCTTCTGGTTATATGCGTGTACTTTGTGGCGAAGAGGTTGGGGGGGCGATGGGCCGGCGTTTTTGCGATGGCTTTGGCTATGCTATTGGTTGGGGGCAATCCGCTATACGGTGGGTGGCAATATCATTCGGTTCTTGTGAGCCTGGCTGGTTGTCTGTGTGTGATTGAATATATGGATTGCCGGCGGTGGGTTTGGCTGGCAGCTGCCGGTGCGCTGGTGGGTATTAGCACGTTGTTGAGGCATGACTTTGGGTTTTACACGTTTGGGGGTGTGTCGGCGGTGATAGTTCTTTT
>JGI10211J34971_10003647_pt1 | contig 12316 bp, 16 predicted proteins | sample Etolagsediment_FD_34971 | JGI IMG/M metagenome (IMG submission 34971) | reverse complement strand
GCGGTGGGGTCTGTTTTGCAAAGTCGGCCGGGGGATGCGGCGAATAATATTTTTGCGTCGATGGCAGAATTCAATGCTGAAGGTGGTTTGGCGAATAATCCTGGGCCGGTGTGGATTGGTGGTAAATTATACATCAATGGCGCGCCGGCTAATCCAAAAAACAACCGCGTTATCGTGTTAGGTGACTCAATTGCTGGTATGTGTGTAAATGCGCCTATCGTGAATTCTTTGGCCGCTGCAAACGGTGTGGCTACCGGCGCAGTCACAGCGCATGGGTTAACCGATGGCGGTTATTACACAGTTGCAAACGCGGGGGTTAGCGCGTTTAACGGTACTAAACAAATCAGCGTCATTGATAAAAACACGATCAGTTATGCTATTGATAGCAGCGTTTCAGGTGCAGCAGGTGGCTCACCATCGATTACGCAGCCGTGGCGCATTAGTGAGCGTAACTTTGTTATGTGGGCTAATGCAAAGGCGCTGCGAACAGAGTTTGTCACATCGATTGGGCAATCGGGAGGAATACTAGACGATATCATTGCCAATATGCCTGCGATTCTAAATTTCGACGCGCAAACAGTAATTGTAACGGGCGGTATTAACGACATTATCGGCGGCAATAAACGCGGGGCGAGCTATTGCATTGAACGACTCACTGAGATATTCGACTATTTATTAAGCCGCGGCAAAACAGTTATCAGGCTGGCATTGCATCCGCTCGGGACTTCCCATGCTGGGAATGATACTCGCAGCCAGGCGCAAATCGTTTTAATCAATAATTTCTGTAAAAACTACAACGCCGAAAATTATTTTTATGCTGACGCATACGGCGTCATTGTTGATAAAACCAGCGCAACCGGTGTTGCTAATGCAAATCTAGTGGCCAGTGATGCCCTGCATTTTTCAGCAGCAGGCGCTAGAGCGATTGGCGAACAAGTGCTTGAGCCAATCTTTGCATCATACCTGCCTGTTTACGACCCACTACCAAAATCGCTCAATGAAACCTATGCGGCAACAGATACAGCGATTACCACCCTCACGTCTGCCGACGGTCTTGCTACAGCAATAATAGCAGGGCATGGCGTATTTACTGGCGATGTTGTTAATATGTATGTCCCAGGGGCATATGAATATGAGGGTGTAAAAACTGTAACACGCATTGATACAGACACATTCGTATTCCCAGTAAAAGAAGGTGCGGCGGCTGGACCTATAGGCGGAACAAAAACGTTTACACTCGGCAGCAATGGCGCACCTAATCCACTGATGCAGGGAACAAGCGGAACAATATCAGGCACAGGTGTGTCTGGTTCTCCACCTGATAATATTCAGGTTAGATTACTATCCGGTACGGCTACGGTTGCGGTAACATCACCAGCGCGTGCAGATGGTATTGGTAATGATTGCGTAGCGACTATTTCCGGTGCATCCAGTGGGGCAGAGGTATCTATCAATGGTACAGCGAGCTGGGTCAGAAACACGCCAGGCGAAACTATTAGAATGGGGTGTGCTATCTCAATGTCCGGCATGACTAATGTAGGGCAATTAAAAGCATATCTAAGCTGTACAATTGATGGGTCTGTTTACCAAATGGATGCTATCAACTCAGTACCCACCAATTTTGATGATACCGACTTTGCTAGCACGTTTTTAACACCTGCATTTACATTGCCCGAATTTACAGCTCGTGCTACAGCCATGTCGTTTAACGTTAGGGTGATATTTGACGGTGCTGCAGGTGCTGCAGTGCTAAAATTGGGGCGGGTAATGGTTGAAAATCTGACAATGGCTCAGGCATGAAAGACAACATGGAACTAAGCATCAACAAGACGCGGTTAACCTATCCGCAGCCATAACCCCCCCGCGAACCCCTTCGCATTAAGCTAATCCCCTAAACTCCGTACACTCTCTGTTAAGCTATTTCGGAGAGTGTTTTGAGTGCATTAACAGCATTATCGGCGTTGAAGGTGCGACTGGCGAATGACGCCGGGTTGAGCACGTTTTTTGCCGATCATTACGGCAAGGCTGCCCGGCATTGGTTGGGTTACAAGCGCTTTAGTAATGCAAACGACTATCCGGTACTGTGCTACGTGCCGGTCAAAACCAAGCGCGGTTACGCGCTAGGCGACCAATTTAATATCAGCGTCGTGCTGGGGTTGTGTAATCACGAGACGGACGGCGAGGTTATTTTGGGCGTGTCTCGCTGCGCCGAGGCTGAAGACCTGATCTTGGCGGCGCTGGCCAATGCCATTATTGCCCCTGGCTACAAAATAGAGCGTGACGCGATTAATGTGACATACGATCTAGGCAGCCGGCACCCCTTTTACGAGACCGAATTTTCCCTGCTGGTTACGCAGTTCGACCAGCTGGAAACCGGCATCGTGCCGTCTGAAGTGTGGCTGGGTTTGTCGCCCGCCATCGGCACAGGCTACGAAAACGACTACGAGCAGGTGGCGTAATGAGTTTCGAGCAAGCTGAATTAGACCGCCGCCTGGCGAATTTAATTAGACTGGGCCGCATCGCCCAAGCAGACTACGCGGGCGCGAAAGTGCGCGTTAACATTGGCGACATTTTAACCGGTTGGCTGCCGTGGTTAACGGGTCGCGCCAGTTCTGATAAATCCTGGCATGCGCCGGAAGTCGGTGAACAAGTGCTGGTGTTATCGCCCTCGGGCGAATTTAATCAGGGCGTGGTGCTAGCGGGGGTTTTTCAAACGGCCTACCCGGCTCCGGTCGATAGCGTAGACAAGCATCATGTAACCTATGCCGATGGCGCGGTGATTGAGTATGACCGCGCGGCGCATCATTTAAAAGCGGTGTTGCCTGCGGGCGGCACTTTAGAACTGGTAGCCGACGGTGGCATTACGATTGACGGCGACATTACATTAACCGGTACGCTGACAGCCAGCGTGGATGTGGTGGCTAACGGCATCAGTTTGCATGATCATGTCCATGGCGGCGTGCAGGCCGGGGCGTCGAATACTGGGGTGCCGGTATGATTGGCGTTAACAACAAAAACGGTCGAGCCCTGGGCGGCATCGATCATTTAAAGCAATCCATCCGCGACATTTTATTAACCCCTATCGGCACGCGTGTCATGCGCCGCGAGTACGGCTCGCGGCTTTTTGGTTTGGTAGATGCGCCGCTGAATAGCCAAACCATTATCGACATCGTGGCCGCTACGGCGGAAGCGCTAGACAGGTGGGAGCCGCGCTTGCTGCTAGAGCGTGTGGTGATTAATCACGCTGCAGAGTCGGGCCGCGTTGAGCTGGCCCTGTACGGCAAGTACCGCCCGGACGGTAAAGCCATTACGCTGGACGGCATTATTCTATGACCGCGTTTACTCAAATTAATTTAGCGCAAGTCGCCGCCCCAGCTATTGTCGAGGCGTTGGATTTCGAAACCATCTTTGCCGAGATGCTGGCCGATCTGCAGGCGCGCGATAGCAGTTTTAGTGCGCTGGTAGAGTCAGACCCTGCCTACAAAATTTTAGAAGTGGCGGCCTATCGCGAGCTGATTATTCGGCAACGGGTCAATGATGCCGCGCGCGGCGTGATGTTGGCGCATGCGGTGGGCACCGACCTGGATAACCTGGCAGCTAACTTTAACGTCAGCCGCTTGTTAATCACCCCCGCCAACGATGCGACCATTCCGCCGACGCCGGCGGTGTATGAAAGCGACACCGATTTTAGAGCCCGCGTGCAGTTGGCGTTTGAAGGGCTGAGCACCGCCGGCCCGTCCGGCAGTTACATTTTTCACGGCCTGGGTGCCGATGGCGATGTGGCCGATATCGCGGTCGAGGCGGTGGAGTTTCACATGTCCGGCAGCACGGTGGTGATTGATTCCGATGCGCACCTGGTCAGCCCGGAGCCCGGCAATGTGGCGATTACCGTGTTGTCGCGTACCGGCGACGGTACAGCCGATGCCAATTTGCTGGCCAAGGTGGATGCGGCGATTAATAACGACAGCGTGCGGCCGTTGACCGATCGGGTGGTAATTCGCTCGGCTGCGGTGGTGAATTATGCCGTGACCGCGACATTAACCTTTTACGACGGCCCCAGTTCTGCCACGGTATTGGCCGCGGCTGCTGCGGCGTTAGATGCTTACATTGCGGCACAGCGCAAAATCGGCTATGACGTGACCCGATCCGGCATTTTTGCCGCGCTGCATCAGCCGGGCGTGCAAAACGTGACCCTGGCCAGTCCGGGCGCGGATGTGACCATCGATAGCGACGAGGTGGGCTATTGCACCGGCATCACGCTAACCAATGGGGGCTTAGGTGTCTAATCTGCTGCCACCTAATGCCACGAAGCAAGAGCATGCGCTAGACGATAGCGCGGCGCGTATGGGTGCGGTGCCGGTTGAAATTGTCAAGCTCTGGAACCCTGTCACCTGCCCGGCGGATTTACTGCCCTGGCTGGCCTGGGCGCTGTCTGTTGACGAGTGGGACGAGAGCTGGAGCGAAGCGCAAAAGCGGGCCACGGTGGCAGCAAGTTATGAGGTGCATAGCCACAAAGGCACGCCGTATTCGATTAAAACCGCCATTCAGGCGCTCGGTTACGACAATGTGCAGATTCGCGAAGGCGAGCTGTATTACTACAACGATTTACATACCTACGACGGCAGTTTTACCCACGGCAGTGATGGCGTGTGGCCGCTATTTGATGTGGTTTTAAATGTTGGCGTTGCGCCGGATGCGGGCATGATTCAAAAAATTAAAGACCGTATCGCACGCTATAAAAACGCCCGCTCGGTATTGCGGAACCTCATTTTTATGAACCTTTTATATAACGACACGGTGACCTATGACGGAACCTATCAACACAATGGCGGGGTGCTGTAATGGCTAATTTACCCGAATCGGCAACCTACGATGCCGGTGTGTATCAAATAGAAACGACCGATGCGGTAGTCGGAGGCGCTGGTGGCAAATCGAATGCTGCAGCGATTAATCTGGCCAACCGCACGACGTGGCTTAAAGCGCAGGTCGATGCGTTGCTGGCCGCCGGCTTAGCCGAGTCGGGCGCGGTGGCGTATTTTGCAAAAGCGTCCGCGCCGACAGGCTGGCTAAAAGCCAACGGCGCGGCGGTATCGCGCACCACGTATGCGGCATTATTTGCGGCGATTGGCACAGCGTTTGGCGTGGGAGACGGTAGTACCACGTTTAATCTGCCCGATTTGCGCGGCGAGTTTTTACGGGCCTGGGATGATGGGCGCGGGGTTGATGCGGCTAGGGCGTTTGGTTCTGCGCAGTCGGCTTATGCCGGCTATCTGACGATTAGCACCGGTTTATATAACGTAGCAAACGGTGCATTTAGCGTCTTAGAGCAAATCACATTGAATGGCCATACATGGGGCGACAACACAGCCGCGGGGGATGTGCCCGTTACGCCAGGCGACGCGCGCCCGCGCAATATGGCGCTTTTAGCATGCATAAAATATTGAGGGTTCGATGAATATTTATAATATACATCCGCAAACCGGCGAATATTTAAACACTGGCATAGCCGACGAATCGCCTTTGGAGCCGGGAGAGTATTTAATACCCGCCTATGCGACCGCTATCGCGCCCCCGTCTGTGCTTGCGAATCAAAAAGCCGTTTTTGATGGTGATGCGTGGTCTGTCTTGGCCGATTTTCGCGGTTTGGTGTTTTATCTGGCCGACGGCTCTAAACATATCATTACCGAGTTAGGCGTTTCACCGCCGGTGGGCTCTACGCCTACACCGCCTCCGGCTCCAGCTCCAAGCATAGAAGAAGTGCGTGCTGCCATGGTTTGTTCGTCGTGGCAAATGCGCAGAGCCATGACGCAAACAGCTTTACGCGCTGACGTCGAGTCCGCCATTGCCGCTGCCGATCAGGATACAAAAGACATGTGGGAGTATGCCACGACGTTCCAACGCACCCACCCTATTGTCGCCGCGTTGGCGGCATCCATGAATAAAACAGACGCGGAGATCGATGCGCTGTTTGCACTTGCTTTATCTATTACAGAATAAGGAACCGACATGCCTGAACAATTTTTACATGGGGTGGAGATCGTCGAAATCGACGACGGTGCCCGCCCGATTAGCACCGTTAAATCGAGCGTTATCGGCTTGATCGGTACGGCTCCCAATTCACGCGCGGCGGCTACGGCCAGCCTGTTGACCGGCGTGGTGGCCAGTAATAACGCCATCACCTTTACTGCTGTAACGGCGGGCAAGGCGGCTAACGATATTACCGTGCATTTAAAAGACCCCAAGGCCAACAGCCAAGCGCTAAGTGTGTCGGTATCGGTTAACGCGATTACCGTTAACTTGGCGACTGACGGCAGCGGGTTGATTACATCGACCGCTGCCCTGGTGATTGCGGCTATTACTGCCAGCGCGGCGGCGTCGTTGTTGGTGGGCGCGGCTAATACGAGCACGTCGGATGGCTCAGGCGTGGTGGGTGCATCGGTTAAAGCGCAACCATTAAGCGGCGGCGCAAATGAAGCCTTTCCATTGAATACTCCGGTGTTAGTGACCGGCAGCCGCAACGAGGCGGCCGGACTGGATACCGTGGGCACCAAAGAAGGCACGCTGCCGGATGCGATCGACGCCATTTTCGACCAAGCAGGAGCCATGATTGTAGTGATCCGTGTGGCGGAAGGTGTAGATTTTGCAGCGACTAAAACCAACATCATCGGCGGTACCAACACCGGCGTACAGGCGTTTTTGAATGCGGAATCGGTGGTTAAGGTGAAGCCGCGCATTTTGGTGGCACCGGGCTATTCGCACGATCAAGCGGTCGTGTCCGAGTTGCTGGGCATTGCCGATCAACTTAAAGCGGTCATTATTGCCGACGGCCCGAACAGCGACGACGCCAGCGCCATTAGCTACAGGGAAAACTTTGGCAGCAAGCGGGTGTATGTGGTCGATCCGCAGGTGAAGGTGTGGGACACGGTATCTAACTCGGAAATCAATCAACCCGCATCCGCCCGGGTGGCCGGCATGATCTCCAAGTCGGACAACGAGCGGGGCTTTTGGTGGAGCCCGTCGAATCGCGAGATGTACGGCATTATCGGCACCAGTCGTTCAATCGATTTTAGCTTGGGTGATGTGAACTCTCGCGCCAACTATCTGAACGAGAACGAAGTGGCGACCATCATTCAAAAAGACGGCTACCGCTTATGGGGCAATCGCACCTGTTCGGCCGATCAAAAGTGGGCGTTTTTAAGCGTGGTGCGGGTGGCGGATATGATTCACGAATCATTGATGGCAGCGCATTTGTGGGCGGTTGATCGCAACATCACTAAAACCTATCTGGAAGACGTGGTGGAAGGTGTCAACGATTACTTGCGCCACCTGGTGACGGTGGGGGCGATTTTGGGCGGCAGCTGCTGGGCCGATCCGGACTTAAACACACCGGACCAAATCAGCCAGGGCAAGGTCTATTTCGACTTTGACTTTACCCCGCCATACCCTGCAGAACATATCACGTTCCGCAGCCATTTGGTTAACGATTACATAGCGGAGCTGTTCTAATGGCACTGAACGACATTTTAAAAAACCTGAATTTGTTCGTGGACGGCCGGGGTTATGCCGGTAACGTCGAGGAACTGAGCCCACCTAAACTGACCATGAAAACGGACGAATTCCGCAACGGCGGCATGGATGCCCCGGTTGAGGTTGAGATGGGTATGGAGAAGCTGGAAGCCAGCTTTTCCTTGACCAATTACGACGCCGATGTGTTGGCGCTATTCGGCCTCGCGCCCGGCAATACCAAGCCGTTAACAATGCGCGGGTCGATTAGCAGCGAAGACGGCACCGAGAAACCGGTGGTCATTCAGCTGCAAGGCACGCTAAAAGAAGTGGACCCCGGCAGTTGGAAGCCTGGCGAACGTGCCAGTTTGAAAGTTATGGTGGCGCTGCGGTATTACAAGCACACTATCGATGAGGTGGTGATTCACGAAATCGATGTGCCGAATATGATCCGGATCGTTAACGGTGTGGATCAATTGGCGGTTACCCGCAAAAACCTGGGGATGTAGCATGCAAGAGTATCAAGTAGTGATTGCGCACGAAGGCCGTGCGGTGGGCGATATCGTTAAGCTGAACCCGAGGCAGGCGAAATACCTGGTGTTGTCGGGTCATGTACGGTTGAAGCCAGCGCCGAAAGCGGCTAAGGCGGACAAATGAGCGACGTTAACATTGCCTTGACATACCCGTTAGAAAACGGTACCAAAGCATTAACTATGCGCCGCCCGCGCGTTAGGGATATGCTGGCAGCGGAAAAGGCAAAAGGTTCGGATGCCGAGAAGGAAATTGCGATGTTCTCCAATTTGTGCGAAGTCGCACCCAGCGACATCGAGGCGCTAGATATGGCCGACTATCTGCAATTGCAGGAGGCGTATCGCGGTTTTTTGTCTTCAGCCCGGCCGACGCTCGAAAAGCATGCGTAGCATTGGCCAGTCACACCGGGTGGAGTTTAGCGGAGTTGCTGGCCTTGGATGGCCACGAGCTAAGCGCCTGGTTGGACACACTCAAGAGCTTGCAAAATGAGCAGTAATATCGCTCTGGGTATCAAGATTGGCGCGTCGTTAGCCGGTGGGTTTAAATCGACTTTTGCCGCGGCCAATCGCGAAATTCACAAGCTGGAAGCGGCCACCAAAAAAGCCGGTTCTCGCGTGGGCGATATCTACAAAGCCCAAGCCAAACGCTATAAAGACAGCGGCGGTACCGGCTTGGGTAGTGTCGCGGGCTTTGCCGGTGCGGCGTATGCGTTTGCGCAGCCGATCAAGCAAGCCATTGCCTTTGAAACCGCCATGCTGGGCGTGGCCAAACAAGTGGAAGGCGCGCGGGATGCGGGCGGCAAGCTCACACCCGTCTATACCGGTATGCGTAAAGAGATTCAATTGTTGGGTCGGGAAATCCCGATTGCCACCAATGAACTGGCGGCTATGGTGGAAGCCGGTGCGCGCATGGGCATTGCCAAGGATGAGCTGATCGGCTTTACCAAGCAAGCGGCGATTATGTCCAGCGCTTTTGGTCTGCCCGCCGCTGAATTGGCGGACAACATGGGGAAGATCGCTAATCTGTATAAGATTCCGATTCCGGTCATCGGCCAATTGGGCGATACCATCAATTATTTAGATGATAACGCGCTCGCAAAAGGCGGCGATATCATTACCTTTTTAACCCGCGTGGGCGGTGTCGCTGCATCGGTGAAAATCACCGGCAACAATATGGCAGCACTGGGTTCCACCTTGCTGTCATTGGGCGAAACCACAGAAACCGCCAGCACCGCGACCAATGCGATTTTTCAGAAATTTGCGGCGGCGGAAAGCGGCACCAAGCCCTTTAAAGAGGCTATGGATCAGTTGGGTTTGAGTCTGCAAGACGTACAAAAAGGCATGCAAGTCGATGCGCAAGGCACGCTATTAAAGGTGCTGGATGCGGTCAATAAAATGCCGTCCGATAAGCGCCTGGGCGTGTTGGCGGATTTGGTCGGGTTGGAGCATTCTGACACGTTGGCCAAGCTGGCCAGCGGGGTGGCGGAATATCGCAAGCAAATCGAAATGGCTGGCAGTCAAAAGGCTGAAGGTAGTATGTCGCGGGAGTTTGCGGCGCGTTTGGGTACAACGGCAGCGCAGTTGGAGATCATGGGAAATCGCGTTGGCGAAGTCGGCGTGGGATTCGGTGCCGTATTGCTGCCGGCTTTAAATATGGTATTGCAGCCCATGGCAGCGGTAGCTACTTGGGCGGCCGATGTGGTAGAAGCCTTTCCGGGTGTAGTTTATATCGTCGGGGCATTGGCGGCCGGTGTGGCAGGTTATGCTACCTACGTTGGCGCTGCGGCGGCAGCACAATGGGCCTGGAATGCGGCGCTAACTGCTAACCCGATTGGCTTGGTGGTGGCGGGTTTAACCGCCTTTGGGGCGCTGGCGTACACCGTCTATAAAAACTGGGAACCGATTATGGCCTGGTTTAGCGAAAAATTCGCCTGGCTGGGTAAAGCCGTTAGTTGGGTTAAAGGCGTGGGCGCGAGCATTGGCGATGCCTTTAGCATGTCCGCCAATGCCAGCATGAGGCCGGTGGGCGCGACTGCGGGCGGCCCGACTAAAGCCGGATTTATGGGCCCGGTACCGGCTAAATCCTTGCCTAATCTGCCGGGCGTTAAAGGTGGTGCAAGTGGCGGCGTGACGCAGCAAAACACCATCAATATCACCCAGCAGCCTGGGCAAAACAGCAAATCTTTAGCGCGAGACGTGGCTGACGAGCTATTGAGCCGGCAAAAAGCGGATAAGCGGCGGGCATTGCATGATTAACATCATGATGCGCCTGGGTGCGTTCAATTTTTCCATATCCACGGCAGCCTATCAGGCGTTTACCCGCTCTAGCGGCTATCGTTGGCAAGGCCAGGATCGTTACGGCCAAGGCCCGGCGCAACAGTTTACCGGCTACGAGGCCGAAACCATCACTTTGGAAGGCGATATTTACCCGGATTATGCCGGCGGTATCGGTCAAATTGACAACATGCGCGCCGAGGCTGGCAAGGGCATTCCGTTGATGCTATTGGACGGTCGCGGTTATGTGTGGGGCAAGTGGGTGATTAATTCGATCCGCGAAACACAAGAGGTGTTTTTTAGCGATGGCGTGCCACGTAAACAGTCGTTCACGCTGCAGTTAACGCGCTATGGGGACGATTTATGATTCAATATCGCACTAAAGACGGTGACATGTTGGACAATATTTGCTTTAAGCATTACGGCGGGCAAATAGGCGCAACCGAGGCGGTTTATGAGGCGAATCGCGGCTTGGCTGATATCGGCCCGGTGTTGCCAGCCGGCATGATTATTGACTTGCCGGAATTGCCCGCGGCCGAACCTGAAGCTGCCTTGAAATTGTGGGATTGATATGACACCTATCTATAAGGTGTTAGCGGATGGGGCGGACATCACCGGGCGCATCAATCAGCGCCTGATAAGCATTCGCACCAGCGATGAGGCTGGGCTTAAATCGGATACCTGCAGCATCGAATTAGACGACCGCGACGGCCTGATTGCGTTGCCGCGCCACGGTGCGAAATTAAGCGTTTACCTAGGGTACACCATCCGCGGCCTTGTTTTGCTGGGCGTGTACACCGTGGACGAGGTGGAGATGTTCGGATTTCCGCAAACGATCCGCATCAATGCCAAAGCAGCGGACATGCGCGAGGACTTAAAAAGCCAGAAAACCCGCAGTTTCGATAACGTGACATTGGGCGACTTGGTTAATACCATTGCCGGCGAAAACGGCTTAACAGGCAAGGTGGCGAGCGAGTTGGCCAGTGTATCGTTTACGCATATCGATCAGTCTGAAGAGTCCGATATGCACTTTCTAACCCGCCTGGCCGAGCAGCATAACGGCGTCGCTAAAGTCACTAATGATTTGCTGATTCTAGCGCAGTCAGGCCTATCAAAAAGCTTGAGTGGACAATCGCTTAAATATATCGCCATTAATAAATCGATGTGCTCTAGTTTTCGCGCCACATTGGCGGATCGCGGCAAGTATGCCGCCGCGACAGCGACCTGGCACAATAAGGCGACTGGTCAAAAGGTAGCAGTTTCGACGAGCACAGAAAAGCCGGCATACACCCTACGCCACACCTACGACACAGAGCAGCAAGCCATCGACGCGGCCAAGGCTAAGCTGGAAAAGCTAAGCCAGGGGGCGTCAACGGTCGAATTGAATTTAGCGGTGGGCAATCCTAATTTGTTTGCAGAATCGCCGCTGCTGTTAATGGGCTTTAGAGCGGGTATCGATGGCGGCGACTGGACCGCCAAGCGTGTGGAGCACGACTTTTCACCGGGCGGCTTTACCACCCGGATAGAAGCGGAGATTAAGGCTTGATCGCTTCGATGTTCGTCCAGACGACTGCGGTTTGATTGTTCGGTAAGTAAATACGCACTTCCGCAGTAGTAAAGTGTTTCTTAACGACCGAAAACGCGATATCGGTGGACGACTTCATGCAGCCGTTTTCGTATAAGAAAGCCCGCTGGTTAATGTCTTCATTAACATAGGCCTGTGTCATTTCGTCCAACAGCGCTTCGCTAGCGCACAATGGATAGCCAGGATTTAACATGTTAGCCGCTTTGGTGCTGGTTGGTTTCGCAGGTGCCGTAATGGCCTCAGCTATTCCAAAACCCACACTGGCGGAAAACAGGAAAAAGAAGATCGAAAAAATGCTAGCTCGAATGACGGCCGCGTATTTTTTTTGGTCGCGCTCAAACGATTTTGCATAAAGCTTTTTGTACACAAAAACGCTTGAAACCAGCGCGGCAATAACAACTAAAGTTTCCATGTAAATCTCCTC
>JGI10211J34971_10003646_pt1 | contig 12319 bp, 5 predicted proteins | sample Etolagsediment_FD_34971 | JGI IMG/M metagenome (IMG submission 34971) | reverse complement strand
GACGGTAGTCCCCAAGCCGCGAACGGATGACGAACGCAGGTCGAACTCTTCCAGGTAGCGGCCCCAGAGCACACTGGCGGCGGTCACCCGGCGGGCTTCCTCCCCCTTGATGACGCTCGGAAGATGCAGCCACCACGGCCGTTCCTCGATCCACGCGTCCACCTTGTCAATGTCGACGATGCCGGGGAAGACCCGGGTCAGATCCACGGTTTGGACGGGGGGCTTGCTGTTCGTGTAGCGGATGCCGCCCAGGGTGGTGACATACGGTTCGTTGCGCAAGTCGTAGCCCAGCACCATCGGCTCGTCGCGGAACGCCTCGGCAATGGCGCGATGGGATGCGAGCATGTCTGCTTCCGTGGTGTATGCCGTTCCGGGTAGGTCGAGAAGGAGGTAGACACCGTAGCGCCGCGCACACTCGCGGATCGTGTTGACCTTGCCGAGGTCCCCCGCCCGCAGGTCCTGGTCGAGTGTGCTCTGGAGCCAGTAGCGCATCACGTTCAGCCCGGCCTCGTGGGCTTTGCGGAAGTCGTCCTCTACCTCGCGCGCGTCAAAGTACGCGTCGGCCCACATGCGTCCCCCGCAGCGCGTGAACCCGCCCACATAGTTGCAGCCGATCATGAAGAAGCGCTTGCCATCGGGGTAGACGAGGTGGCGCCCATCGTCTGAACGCCGGATGAACCCCGAGTGCGGCGGGGGAGTCGTGAGCTGGTAGGACGTTTTGCGGGTCGTACTCTCGGCAACCCGGAGGCGTTTGACCAATTCGGGTGATCCGAGCTGAGTCAGGAACGTGGGCAACTCCTTCAGGAACCCGGCGTCCTGGTAGAACTCAGGCGTCTCCACACCGAACAGCAACCAGGTCGAGTTGCGGTAGGGCCCCCGGTGATTGACAAGCGCGCCCCCGGCCCAGCCAAGGAGACGGCCCACGCTGTCCTCAGCGGACAGCATGGGGACGAACACGGACTCGTTCGGGAACGCGAACCCGACCGCCGACCACCCCTGGCAGGCAATGTTCATCGAGATCTTCGGCAAGCCGTCCGGGTTCGTCTCCGACGCGCGGGAAGACACCCGTTCGATGCCCGTCATCCGGTACGCATGATAATCGCTGAAGGCATTCAGGCCCTGGTCGGCGTCTAACGACGTGTCCGGTACGTTCACGTGTGCCGTGCCGATCCCATCGATCCAGAGACGGTGATCTCCCTGGATTCCCCCGATGTGGCTCCCCGCCAAGCCGAAGCTAAGGGACCGTGCCTGTTCGAAGCACACCACGTCTCCTGCTTGGCCTCGCCCCGTCGGAGAACCGTCGTCCCAGAACTCGAACCGCGTGTCGGGCACGACATAGGAGCGCCAGGCAGGGCTCAACTCCACCTTGGCGATCCAGCGGGAGCCGTCTGCCTCTTTCAGTTCGACGATCATGGCGGGGGTTGTCGCCGTCGCATTGGCCCGGAAACAGAGCGCATTGCCCGCAACGGCGACACCCTCCGGCAACGCCACTGCGAACGTGTCCCATCCATCCAGCCCACGGATGTCGAGGAGAAGTGCCTTCCCGGTGGGACCGGTGACGATTCCGGCCTGGCTCGGTTGGTCCAAGTGGTTCGACGATCGCTTCCACGCCTTCGCGGAACTGACTGCCTCGAAGTCGAACAGGGCTTGCTGAACGGTTGCCTCGGCAAGTCGGGCTTCCACTTCGGTCCGCGTCAGCCATTGGTCTCCGGTCTTGAACAAGGGGGCCGAGAACGGTAGTCCGCCCATGAGGACGAGGTCGCCTCCGGCGCGCAGGAAGTGCAGGAGGCGGTCCATGGCCACGACCGGGAACTGCGGGCTGGCGGGAAGCACGAGCGCGTCGAAACGCCGGGCATCCAGCACGCCGGGCGCGGCAAGCTGAGTACAGGTCAACGGCGTTACGCCATAGCCGCCCCGGCGGAAGGCACGGGCGACCTGATCGGGGTCCGCGCCACGGCCCGCCGTTGTGGAATCCGCAAGCATGGCTAACGCGCCCCGTTCACCGTCCTGCACGTCCAGGCTGACCACGTCGTCGGCTGACGCCGTCCAGTTGGCGGTCACTTCACCGACCTCGATGCGGAATCCGCTGGTTACCACGCCCGGCCGGCCGCTCTTCACGCCGCGTGCATCTCCCCACTCGTAAGCGATGCGTGTCACTGTCTTGCCTGTCGCCGGGTCCGTGACGGCTCCAGTGACATTCGTTGCGGAGACTGCAAGCGAGACGTCGTAGTCGCGGCCCCGCTCCCAGCCCGTCCACTGCCCCTCGCTCCCGGTCTGTTTCAGGGCGTGTTCCCCGTCTCGCTGGGCCTGCCAGTCGCCGGCGAACATCTCCACCAGTTCCACATACCGCTTGTCGTCCGGCCCCTCGACCAGAGCCAATTGCCAGAAGTCCGTCTGTCCCATGAACACCGTCACGCCGGCAACAGCCCAGCCCTGGTCTGTGTCCCTGCCCGCGATGCGCAGGCGAGCCCGTACGCCCATGCGCGGGGCTTCCGGTACATCGGGCAGATACGCGAATCCCCTGGCGCTCGGGGAAGCTCCCCGCAGTGCGCCGTCTCGCACCTGCCACGCTCCGCCTACCGTCTCCCAGCGGTCTGCGAATTCCGCAACACGCTCCGGGCCAAACGTCTCGCGCCGTGTCCGGAGAGCCTCTTGAGCCCGACCTCGGACGGCGACAAGAAAGAGAACACAGGCGGCAAGCAGGCACTTCGGTCGCATTGATGACTCCTGTTTCCGGACAGTTCAGAGACGGGCCCGTGAACGGCCACGGACACACGGCGCTGCCTGCGGCTCCGGTGGTGGTCGGGCCATGGCCAAATCTACCTGCGTTGGCCGCCGCAACAAGCACGCCCGTGCGGCCGCCATGCACGTGTGACGGCAGAAGTCGGGTGATTACAGTCTTTTAATGGGAGGGCGTTCTGTCCTGTAATGTCGCTCTGTCAATGTTGTCCCTGAAGTTGCAGCCGGAATGACTGCAGATACCCGCAGAGCAGCAAGAGAAGGAGACTCAGGACGATGAAGGCACATCACACATCGACGACACTCACGAGGAGATACGCAGCACAGACGTTCGTGGCGACCGTGTTGCTCATGGCTGGCGCACTGGCGCAGGCACCCGTTCGGACGTACGTGATTGTGGACACCGGGCAGGCTGCGTGCTACGACGAGTCGGACGTCATACCGGCGCCCGCACCGGAGGGCAGGTTCTACGGGCAGGACGCAACCTATACGGGCACACAACCCCGGTATCAGGACAACGGCGACGCAACGATCACTGACCTGAACACCGGGCTGATGTGGCAGAAGACACCGGAACTGGAGAACAAAGCCACGTTTACGGAAGCGGTCATGGGAGCAAGCTCGTTACGGATGGGCGGGCACGACGATTGGCGACTGCCGACCGTGAAGGAGTTGTATTCACTGATCGACTTCCGGGGCAGCAGCGTATCGCAGACTCCGTATATCGACACGGCTTACTTCGACTTCCGTTTCGGCGACGAGAGCCAGGGGGAGCGAGTCATCGACGCCCAGTACTGGTCCAGCACGGAGTATCTGGGCGCCGTGTTTGGCGGACAGGCGGCGGTGTTCGGTGTCAACTTCGCCGATGGACGGATCAAAGGCTATCCGAAGGTACACCCGCGGAACGGTGAGACGACTCAGTTTGTCCGTTACGTGCGCGGGAACTCCGCTTACGGTGTCAACCGGTTCGTTGACAATGGCGACGGCACGGTCACGGATAGTGCGACAGGGCTTATGTGGATGCAGGCGGACAGCGGGCAAGCAGTGGACTGGGAGGGCGCTCTGAACTACGCGGAAGACCTGGACTACGCGGGCTACGCCGACTGGCGTCTGCCGAATGCCAAGGAATTGCAGAGCATCGTCGACTATTCCCGCGCTCCCGATGCGGCCGATCCGGCATCGCGGGGACCAGCCATCGATCCGGCATTTCAGATGACCGACCCGGAGTCGTACTTCTGGACCGGTACCACGCTCTTGGAGTCGCCTCCATTCCTCGGTGCCGGGAGTCATGCGGTCTATGTCGCTTTCGGGCAGGCATTCGGCGTGTTCAGCACACCGTGGGGAGGCAGCGAGCTGGTCAACGTCCATGGCGCGGGGGCGCAGCGGAGCGATCCAAAGAGCGGCGATCCGTCCCAGTGGTCCGACGGCTTCGGGCCGCAGAACGACGAGATCCGGATCTACAACTACGCCAGAGCTGTACGCGACGCGGAGACTATGACCCAACCGATCGCTCCGCCCACGATCGAGCAGCAGCCTCGGTCGCAGACTCTCAACTCCGGGGAATCGATCCGGCTGGCGGTATTTGCCACGGGCACGGGTCCAATCGAATACCAGTGGCAGAAGGACGGGCGGGACATACCGGGAGCGACCCGTTCATCGCTCGTTCTGCGTCGCGTCATCGAAGTCAACGAAGGCGAGTACCGCTGCAAAACAAGCAACGCAGGCGGCACGACCATGTCTGCCGTCGCGGACATCACTGTGATCGATGCCACAACACGTCCACCACGCCGCAGGTTCGGCTGGCGACCGGCGCCGGCAAACTCCCGCAGGCCGTCGCGGATGCGGTAGGTTCCATTGTGCGCGTCGCGGGCGTCCGGTGCACCGGACGCCCAACACTCGCGAGGCGAGGTGCTCAAATGAAGACCCCCGAATCACAGTATTTCACACTCATCGAGCTATTGGTGGTTATCGGGATCATCGCCATCCTCGCGGCCATGCTGCTGCCCGCACTGGCACGGGCCCGCGAGTCCGGGCGTCGCTCGATCTGCGTCAGCAATCTGAAGCAGATCGGGCAATGCCTGCAGATGTACACCGACGATTACGATGGCTCCATCCCCCCAAAGCGAATGACGGACCAGACGGATTGCATGCCGATGCCGCGTACTGAGGGTCACGGTCGGACGGGGAACTCACGTCCCGCGAGAGCCCGTACAGCGGCGATGTAGTCGGCGATCTCATCTGCGGAGAGCGCACGGTTGAGCACGAGCACGTCGTCGATGGTCATGGGGTGATATAGCCAGTTCGACCCCGCGTCGATGCTGGCAACGGCGTCCTCGGTTCCGAACAGTCGGCCACGGATTGTGTAGTCGGCGCGCAACTCGCCATCCCAGTAAACGCACACGTGCGACCCCGCGGTCACGGTGATCGCAGCATGGTGCCACACGCCGTGTTCGACGGTCCCTTTGCCCACGAGACCGTTCCAGTTCGACACGTTCGGCCAGTTGTAGACTTGGACTACGCACGTAGGGCGGCTGAGCCCGCACCACTGTCCTTTGCCCCGGACAAAGTTGGAGATCCACCCTTGTCCGCGCAGGCCGAGGAGGTGGAAGTTCGATTCCGCCAGCATGGGCTCCTCGAGTCGCCACCACATCGACACGGTAAGCGGACGAGAGAGAGGCAGTCGCAGGTTCCCCAGCGAGAATCCACCGGACTTCTTGCCGCTGTGCGGGGTCCGCAACCCATGCCCGGCGATTCCCGCACCCCGTTCTCCGTTGCCTCTCGATACGGCAGCGTCCAGCTTGTTGCTGTCTGGCGTGTCGCTTTCAAAGGACTCGTAGAACAGGACAGAATTCTCCAGCAGCGTCGGGATGTAGAGACACGCTTCCGCGGGTGCCGGTTCGGCCCACGCGAAGGTCGCGCCGAAGAGGAGAGCCAGGAGAACCGCTGGACAGGCGCGCATATCGTATGACTTCCGCTCTGGTGCTGACCATGGCGCCTTCTCGCTGAGACGCCCCCAAGTGAAAGGGGTCGGGTATCGCGTCCGCTATAGTAGCGGGGGGACGCGCGATAGCCAACCTCGGGCGATGCTGGGCGCAAAGAGAGATCGCCTATTCTCCCGCAGCCCTTTGCGCAGCGTCGCGCAGTTTGTCGTGGTGTCGGGACATGTAGTAGAACGACTTCGTCTGACTCTTCTCTCCGAGACAGAACTGGAACTCGATCCGGTAACCGCCGCGAGGCCATTCGGGGCCTTGGAGAGACAGAGCATTCACCACGGTGGAGATACTGGCTCCCGGTTCGAGAGAGGTCGGCGTTGGCAGAGACTGGATTCCCTTTGCTCCGGGAATCGGATAGACTTTTCCCTGGCAGATGATGACGAGGCTCTCGGCCCATTGCGGCTTGCCGTCCACTGTAGGCAGAGCCGGGACGCTGACGGGTTCCTTCGAGGTGTTCGTTAACGTGATCCTGTACTCTCCGTCGCCGTCCGGGTTGGTCCATTTGATGTCCTTTGCGGGGGGGACTTTCTCCGCCGCAAGTGATACGGTGTTGCCCAACAGGAAAGCGGGACGGCCCGTGACGCTGCAGCGGAGGCCCCCTTCAGTGGCCGGTCTGCTGCTTGGCCAGGCTTTCTCCCCAAGCTTGGCCCAGGGACTGACAATCTTCTCCCCTTTGGTTGTCCATCCCAGAGGAAGTGAACAGGCTTTGCGCACGCTGGCGACCAGCTCGTCCGTTGCTTCGGTGACGGTGGCGGCAACGAGACGATCGCGGGCCTCTGCACCCGAGACCAGGCAGAGCTTGCCTTTCGGGAACAGCGGCTTGTTCTTCTGCCGAGCCGAGTGGGACAGCTCGACTGACGCCCCCTGCGCCAAGTCGCCACGCAACACTTGCTTGATGTTGAAGGTGAGTGTCGACGTATACAACGGCGGCATTGACATACCCACCGGTCCGTACCGAACTTCCTCCAGTGTGCCGACGAAGACGACTTGGCTTCGGGTGAGTTTGCCGATGTCGAGGTTGCCCTGCGTTGCGGCAGGCGGAGCAGCCGAGCAGAGCAAGGCGGAGGCAAGGAAGACGGCGGGAGCGCGGGTGAGCAGGGGACTCATGTTCATGGAAATCGACCTTTTCGTGGGTGTATGGGCTTCAGTCGCGAATCCGCCGGCACGGGACCGGTACAGTGAAGCGACGCACCGGCGTGCAGGACGGCCGCTATATCACTCGGTTGCGCCGAGCTTGATATCGCTGATGCTGACTCCCGTCATGGGGGCGTCGTCGGCGATCATCGTGTTGACGTAGAAACAGGAATTGAGAAGTCCCTTCTTGTCGAACTTGAGGTAGAGACGTTCGTGGGGGGCCAGTTTCTTCTGCAGGATTTTGTCACTCTCCTCATACAGTTCGTCGAGTGTCTTCGGCGGGGCTCCCTTCTTCTGTTTGCCTACCTCGTCGCCCTTCTCGGTCCAACTTGTTCCCTCCGGTTTGGGGGCGGGAGCGCCCGGAGCGACAGGCTCCTGCGGCCCGCCTGTCCACTCGCGGTAGCGTCGCTCTGCGACTTTGCTGCCGCGCACCACAATCACGGTCTCGTGCCCGAACCCCACCCAACTCGACCACCGCACCTTGTACGAGTAGTCCCCCTTGTGTTTGTCTCTGAGGGTCAACCATGCCTGGCGACTTTTCTCCAGCTGAGCCTGTTGCGACTCCGGTTTGTCTGCTGCTCGGGCTTGAGGTGCGTTGCTGGCAAGCAAAGCAAGCGCGACGGCTGCTGCGGCACGAACACTACGCTTCATGTTTCTCAATCTCCTGTTTGATGTGCAAGCTGACTCCGCCCACTATAGCGCCCCGCCGAGGGAGATTTTCAAAACGTGCACACAGTGTTGTCTCACTGATTGGGCAGGCGGGCCTTTGGCCCGTATGTTGCTCAACCATGGGAAAGCGACCGGTCAGGAGCGGTTTGGTTGCGTCCGGCCCCGTCGCACGATAGAGTAAGGTTAATATTGATACCTGAATACTAAGAAATGCCCGCGTCGACTTCGAGGAACGGTGTGACGCGTGGATTGGCAAGTCGGTTATGCGGAGTTTTCAGCACAGAAAGCGCAGGTGGCGCCGTCTCTCGACGGTCGTCGCAGTTCTCGGAACTGCGACAGCTGTGTGCTGGTTTGTTTGCAGGCCTGATGCGACCGAGCGACTGCAGGGGGAGCCGGTTGCGTCCGCAAGCGATACAGCAACCGGCGGCGTGGCATCCGCGTTTTCATCCCGGGCTGGTCACGACTCCTTGCCCCCGCCAGAACTCATTGACGGTGCGGTCTCCGGTCGCCAGAGCCCGGCACCGGGCCCGACCCGCGTGAGAGCAATCCGAGACGCTGTGACCCAAGTGCTCTCATCGTCACCCGAACGCACGCTTCTGCGGTTCTCACTCGGCGATGTCGAGATCGGGGAACAGGCATACCGGGGGCGGCGCGTGTCGGTGCTGAAAGCTGCCGGCGCGGGCAGATTGAAGGTGCGCGATGCGCCGTCTCTGCCGGTGTTCCGGTCCGATGTGATCGTCGCTTCGGACGGTATCCCCGAGCTGACCATCTCGAACGTGGAGGTCGAGGAGATAGCCTGTGCGCCACCCGTGCCGTCTGCCGGCTTCGTTTCGCGGGCGAACGACGCCGTGCGTTCCGTGCCCCGATTCGGGGAGGAATACGACAGGTCGGGGCTGTTCCCTAGACAGGAAGCGGCCCTTGGGCGTCCGTATCGGATCAGGGAAACACGCGGTGTCGGGATCACGATCCAACCATTTCAATACGACTGCCGGCGTGGTGTGTTGCGTGTGTGTCGCCAGTTGGATCTGGAGGTCCGTACCGGTGGCACCGGAACCGCGCAGCGCTTCTCCCCGGTTCCCGGGGCAGGAGAATTCCGGGATGCCGCCGCTGCGCGGTTTGCGAACTTCGCGACAGCAGCGCAGCAGGATCAGGACGCGACACGTCGGGAGGGCGGCCGGGCCCCGGGCGATTCCCCGGAGTCGCTTCTGATCGTGGCCCCGGATGCGTGGGTTGACGTTATCGCGGACTTCGCAAACTGGAAGCGTCGCCGCGGGCTGTCTGTTGCCATCGCTCGTTATCCGACGGACACAGGCTCGGGCGCCACGGCGCTGGATGCCTTCATCGAGGCCAAGTACAACAGCGACGGCACCACCTACGTGATTCTGATGGGCGACCATACCGACGTGCCGGTATACGCCATGAGTCCACATCCATCGGACACGCTCTACACGCTTGTGAGCGGCGATGACAAGTATCACGACCTGTTCATTTCGCGTGTGTCGGTCAGCGATACAGAGGGGCTCGCATACCAGTTGGGTAAGATTGTCGGCTACGAGAGGGCACCGGTGGCGGGGGGAGAGTGGTACACCCGCGCGACGATGGTCGGGTCGGACGAAGGAGCGACGAACAGCGCATTCGGCCTGGACGACTGGGAATTACTGGATCAGGAACGCGCAGACCTGTTGGCCGGGGGGTACACAGTGGTCGATCAGATCTATGATCCCGGCGCCACATCGGCCGAGGTCGTGAGCGTGTGGAACGCCGGACGCGCCCTGTTGTACTACCTGGGGCACGGCACGGAGACATCATGGAACACAACGGGGTTCGATCGAGGCGATGCGGGCACACTTGCCAACGGCACGGCGCTGCCCTTTGTCATCAACGGCAACTGCAAGAACGGGAACTTCACGCGGTCGTACGGCGACTGCCTGGCCGAGGCAATGATGAAGTCGGGGACCGTCTCAGCGCCGGCCGGGACCTTGGCGGTGGTTTCGTCGACCACGAACATGGACTGGGACCCGCCCATTGTCATGCTGCGTCACATCACGGATCTGGTTGTTGCGGGCGGCTTCGAATCGGCGGGCGGGATGGCTGTGTTCGGCGTGCAGGCGGCGATGGACTACTGTTACAACACAGACGACGAGGGTGTTGCCGCGGCCGAGACGATCATGGAGCAAACGCACCTGTTCGGCGATTGCACTCTCGGTTTCCGGACACGCGTGCCCGATGCACTGACCGTGACGCACGGGGATGTAGCTGCGATGGGGCAACCGTTTGTCGTTCAGGTCGCCTCGGGTCGAGGACCGGCCGAAGATGCGACGGTTTGCCTCTACGGCCAACAGGGCACGCAGGTCGTCGGACGCACCGACGCCAGCGGCGAAGCGACGCTCCCGCTGGGGGTCGCCTTGAGCGAAACGACGCTTGCGTTGACCGTGTACCATCGCAATGCTGTTCCTTACGAAACCGATGTGTTGGTCGGCGAAGGTGTGCTGGTCATCTACTCACCAGGCGAACTTCCCTCGGCGTTTGCGGACGAGCCTTTCTCCTTTACCCACCTTGCGGCAGGGGGCACGGAACCGTACTCGTGGAGTATCACGGACGGCGGAGCGCAGTGGCTCTCTCTCGACGAGCAGACGGGGGTCGCCAGTGGCACGCCGGATGCGACCGGAGCGGCTGCTTACACGGTGCAGGTGACGGACGCTGAGGACGTTGTCGTGACGCAGAATGTGACGCTAACGGTCGGTGTGCCGGTTGTGATAACGACTGCCGCATTGTCCGATGGTGTGGTTGGAGCCGTGTACAACGGGCAGATCGAGGCGTCCGGGACATTTACTCCATTTGCGTTTGCTTCGACCGTGGGTGACCCGCCTCCGGGGCTGGCCCTCTCCCCGTCCGGCGTCGTGTCCGGAACACCTACGCGAAGCGGAGTTTACGCGTTTACCGCCGAAGCAACCGATGCGGCGGGACGAACCGATCAACGGGAGTATTCGCTAAGCGTTTCGCCGTCCGCGACCATCAGCATCGGGACCCCGTCATTTCTGCCGTCGGGTTCCCGGCTGCATTCCTACAGCTACACGCTGGCTGCGAACGGTGGATCGGGCGGAGGGTATGTGTGGAGCTTGACCGGTGGCGCGCTTCCCGCCGGGCTCGCACTGTCGCCGGACGGCGTTGTCCAGGGCACGCTCACCGAGGCGGGGGCGTTCTCGTTCGAGGTCAGCGTTGCCGACGATTGGGTGCCGCCGCACGTGGCACTCAAACAGTTCGACCTCTTTGTGAACAGTCCGGTCTACTTCACATCGAGTATGTTGCCGGACGCTGTCCTCGGCGTGCCTTACACTGAGGCCGTGCCCGTTGCCGGGACCTACACGCCGTTCTCCTTCTCGCACTCGACTCAAGCCGCCGCCTACGACAACCATGTCCAGCCATGCACGTTCTACGAGTCCGGTACCGAACAGCCCTGGCACACGGACGAATCGGAGTGGGGGCTGGACTTGGGATTCGCGTTTCCGTTCTATGACGCCGAGTACACCACGTGTCGGGTTGGCGACAACGGTTACATCGTCTTCGGCGACAGCTCCCCCGACCCGTACTGGGACGCCGACGTGTCGAACTTCTCGCAACGTATCATGATCGCGCCGTTCTGGACCGACATGATGATCACGGCCGAGTTCGTCGACACGGGCGTTTTCATCGACCGGCATCCCGACCATGTCAGAATCCGCTGGCGCGGTCGGGACTACCACGACGACACCGACGTGGTGAACGTGGCCGCCACTCTCTTCGCAAGTGGGCGGATCGAGTTCCACTACGGCAACATCGCCACGACCAACCGCGTGATCGTGGGCATCTGCAACGGCAGCGCGGACGAACGCGAACTGCTGTACTCGCACTCGTGGAACGAGACGAGTCCGGACGCCGTTATTGGTTGGTCCTTGCGTGAGGACGTGGTGCTGCTTCGGCCCCAGAGTCTGCCCGGATGGCTCACACTCGCCGCTGACGGCGCGTTGACAGGCACGCCGCCGGCGACCGGTTTGTTCGCTTTTACTGTCAGTGTGGAGGACGCGGCCGGAAATGTCGCTGTGGGCGACTTGGCAGTGACTGTTGCCGACGCAAGCGATCCGGATACAAACGGGAACGGTGACGTCGACAACAGTGAGATCCTCGCTTACGTCGAGCTCTGGGAGGCTGGCGCGATTGCGGAGTCCGCACTGGCCACGGCCATCGAGCGATGGCGTACCGGAGGCGGAGCAGGACGTCAGTGGACATCCGGCGCGGTGACTCGGGCGTCAGGCCCACCCGTCGCCAGTGGCGACCAAGACGTGTATGTCACCGAAGTCTCTGTTGCCGGCGAGGGCGAACTCCAGGAACTGGTCGATCGTGGCCTGGACATCGGGAGTGTTCGCGGCGACGTGGCGACAGTCTATGTGACCGCAACAGAGCTGGATTCCCTCGTCCGGGAAGGCTTCTCGGTCACCGTTACTGATCTCCAGAGCCCTGACGCGACACGTGGGGTGCGCGGGCCTCCGACAGGATACCACGACTACACTGCTCTGAGTTCGGCGCTTGCCGGCTACGCCTCGGCCTATCCGGATATCTGCCGTGTCGTCTCCATTGGGCAATCTGTCCAAGGCCGAGAGATCTGGGCGGTTGAGATAACGGACAATCCCGACCTCCAGGAGGACGAGCCGGAGTGCCGTTTCATATCGACGATCCACGGCGACGAGCCGGTCGGCACGGAGATGTGCCTGGAGTTGACGTCGTATCTGCTGGCCAACTACGGCGGG
>JGI10211J34971_10003645_pt1 | contig 12319 bp, 12 predicted proteins | sample Etolagsediment_FD_34971 | JGI IMG/M metagenome (IMG submission 34971) | reverse complement strand
CACGCCTTTGAGGTTATCTACCAATTTCTGATAATTGGCATTGATTTCTTGAAAAAAACCGAACCGGCCTTTATCGAACAGCAACCGTAGAAAGCATTTTACCGGTTCTGACAATTTCAATCTAAAAATCACTTCATTCAAAATCGCTTTTCGATCTGCCGGTTCGTACAATGGGTTGTTAACCGCACTTGTAAGTTGGCTATTTTCAGACATCAGCGCATCAAGCGTATCGAGCTCTTGTCGATACTGGTCGGCATTGCCATCATCTTTGGCAATTAAAAGCAAAGCTTTCGCATATCTCCTGGCAATCGCTAAATTTTTCACTATGCCACCACCTTATCTAGATATTCGTCAACAAGTTTACGCTGATCGGCATCGCTGATTTGGCTGATGATCAGTTTTTCAGCCGTAACCAGTGATTTATCTACAATTTCGGCCTTCAAATCCCGCTGGGCAAGTTTGAATTCCTGGCTAATGTTGTTCTTGGCCTGTTGACGCATTTTTTCGGCCGCATCCTGAGCGGCAGTCAATATTTTGACCTTGGCCTCATTGCCTTGTTTGATATAAGTTTCGATGATCTTTTCCGTTTCCCGGTCCAGCTCAGCCAACTTATTTTCATAACCTGCCAAATTCTTGTTTGCCAGGGCCTTTTGCCTCTCAAGATCGTCTATCTCGGTTCGAATATCTTCAATACGTTTATTCAACGCATTGGCAACCGGTTTACGCGCAATCAGGTACAATCCGATGGCCAATACGGCAAAATTCATAACCCGGAAAGAATCAGTCGCCACCCATCCTTTTGGTTTGGCCTCATGTTCGTTCCCTCCGCCCGAAGCCGCTAACGGCCCGACAAAACACAATAAAATGAGTACCGATGCGGCAATGCAACAAATCAGCCGCCGATCAAGATATCGCTTCATCAAATCGCCCTCCCAAGAATTTTTTGACCAATTGCTTCCGCAAATCCATCGATTTCCTGTTCCAGGCCGGCTCTGGCCTGTTTCATTTCATCTGCAATTTTAAGTTTGACGGTTTCAAGTTCATCTTGCATTTTTTGCTGGATGTCGGAAATAAGCGCATGTTCTTCGCGACCGGCAATGGCGATCAGTTTCTCTTTTTCGGCGACTCCTTTTTTGCGTGCGGCCCGAATGCCGTCGGTGTACAAAGCGTCTTTTACCTTAGCTTGATCAGCGGCCCTGTCTGCATCTTTGACAAGCTCGCCGATTTTGTCTTTTCGTTTTTGCAGCACTGCTCTGATGGGTTTATAAACAATCTTGTTCATTAACCACACCAGTAACAAAAAATTGATAATTTGGACCACAACGGAACCATCAATGCTAATCATCTACGCCCTCCACCACGGATATATAATTTAGTAAATGAACACGGCGTGCTATATCATTGGCGTCAACAAATTGTCAAAGGGTTTTTTGTAACGCGATTTTCACAATTGGCTCATGCGCATCCGGCACAAAATCTGAAACAATTTTTGCAGATTTCATTCAAACATAAAACGCCGCATGCGGATGTTGAGCAACAAACCAACACAGATCATCACCGTAAGCACGGATGACCCTCCGTAGCTGATGAATGGCAACGGCATGCCGACCACCGGCGCCAGCCCCATCACCATGCCGATGTTTATGACAATCTCCCAAAAAAGCATGGCGACAATACCCACAGCCAAAAATATGCCGAAAGGGTCCTTGCAGCCGTGAGCGATATTCAATCCCCAGAAAAGAAACATAAATAACAGCAAGATGATACAGCAAGAGCCAACAAAACCCCATTCTTCGGCAATCACCGAAAAAATGAAGTCCGTATGCTGTTCCGGCAAAAACGACAAGCTTTTTTGGGTACCTTTAAGGTATCCTTTTCCGGCCAGCATACCGGAACCAATGGCTATCTTGGATTGCAGGATGTGATATCCGGCGCCTAGCACGTCCTGATTGGGTTCCAGAAAAGTGAGCACCCGTTGCCGCTGATAATCTTTGAGAACAAAATGCCAGGCTAACGGAAAAGCGACCGCGCCTAAAACGATCAGCACCAGTAAAGATCGAATTTCTATTTTACAGAAAATGGTCATTGATACTGCAATGATCGCGATAACCAGCGCGGTGCCAAGGTCCGGTTGTTTGATGATCAACACAAACGGCACCAGCACAATAATTGCCGGCACAATCAAATCGAGCAGGGTCAACCCATTGAACCGCGCCTGCTTTGAATACTGGCGCGCGAGCATGATTATTACGGCAATCTTGGCTGTCTCCGAAGGTTGAAAATTGAAAATTCCCAGCGACAGCCACCGCTTGGATCCGCCGACGGATTTTCCCAAGAAAAGCACGCACACCAACAGCAAAACGAACCCGATGTAAATCAACAACGCATGCTGATCTAGTAATTTATAATTGAATATAAAAAATGAAATCATGACGACCAGGCCCACCGCATACCAAAGCAGCTGCCGCGTATAGAGCCCATGATAATGGGCAGCGGCATCGGCGCTGACCGCGCTGTAAATTGCGATTTCGCCAACCGCGCATAAAAGCATGCTCAATATCAACAGAAACCAGTCAAAATTATGAATCAAACGGCGGTCAAACATCACATTGGCAACCCTGCTGTGGATGCGTCAAGCATATCAAACCGCCTGCCGTCCGAGATAAAAAGATAGCAAATACAGCATCGGAAGTGATTGATTATCCATTTTGGGTGAAGCAAATTTTCCATGAGCATGTTTACCGAGCGGCTGATTTGCCTTTTAAATATGTTGTCATGACCTTGGCTGCAACCGGTGCAGCCGATGATGATCCGTGTTCACCATTTTCGATGATGACGGCAACTGCAATTTGGGGCTGATCGGCCGGCGCAAAACCGACAAACCATGCATGCGGTTTGAGATGATCAGGCAAGTTTTCATCATCGCTGCTGGAGGCGCCCTTGCGTCGACCGACAACCTGCGCGGTTCCGGTTTTACCACTGATTGGCAAAGACTCGTCGCGTATCAACCGCGCCGTGCCCTTTTTGCCGTTAACCACTTGCCACAATCCGTGTTGAATCAACTTTAAATTTTTAGCTGATACCGGCAACTGCCCAATTTGCTCCCGCAGCCGGCCGCTAGATTGCAGGCGGCCGCTAGGCGAGACCACTTTTTTGACAACCACCGGGCGATATAGGCGCCCGCCATTGGCTACGGCGGCAGTCAACACGCATAACTGAAGCGGCGTTGTCAGATTGTATCCCTGGCCAATGGCAACCGACAGTGTTTCGCCTTTTTGCCAGCTCTGGCTATAGCGCCGCTTTTTCCATGCTGTCGAAGGAACCAATCCACTGTTTTCATGAGGCAAATCAATGCCGGTCCGACGCCCCAGACCACATTTTCCCGCATATTCAGCAATCCGGTCGACGCCAAGTTTATGACCGACCTGATAAAAAAAGACATCGCAAGATTGTTCGATCGCAGCGATGACATCGACCTGTCCGTGGCCATATTTTTTCCAACACCGAAAGACACGATTTCCCAACCGGTATCGACCCGGGCAATACACTGAATATTGCGGGTGGATAACGCCTTCTTCCAGGCCGGCCATGGCCGTAACGATTTTGAATGTCGATGCGGGTGGATAAGAACCGCTGACCGCCTTGTTGATCATTGGTCGATACGTATTTGACATCAACGCCTGCCAGGCGCTGTCGCTCATGCCGGTCACGAATTGATTCTGCTCAAAGGTTGGGCTGCTGGCCATAGCCAAAACCTCTCCCGTGTCAGGATCGAGGGCGACGACGGCGCCGGCCAATCCAGTGAGCAGATATTCAGTTTCGCGTTGCAGGTCATGGTCGATGGTTAAATACACATTCAAGCCGGCTTCGGCATCGACGCGATCTAATACCCGAACCACCCGGCCCCGCGCATCGACCTCTACCTGGCGGCCGCCGCGACGCCCCCGCAGTTGTTCTTCATAAACCCGTTCAACACCTGATTTCCCAATGTAGTCGCCGCCGCGATACATTTGATAGGTATCTTTTTGCAGGTCTGCGGCGCTAATCTCTCCCAGATAGCCAACTAAATGGGCGGCGCTGCCATCATAAATATAATTTCGCCGGGGTGTTACCCGAACCACAATACCCGGCAGGTCAAACTGATTCACTTCAACTGCTGCCAGTACATTGCGATTAATGTCAGGTTTGATCAGCAACGGTCGAAATGGGGATTTATGTTTTCGCTTTTCCCAGGCGGAAAAAACCTCGGTTTCATCGATACCACTGTAATCACACAGTCGGGAAAGAGTTTGATCTACAAAATGCGCATTGTTGACAATCAGGCACAAATCAAATGCCGGACGATTGTCGACCAGCAGCAAACCGTTGCGGTCAAAAATCAACCCACGTGACGGTTCGATGGTTTGAATCCGTAAGCAATTATTTTCGGACATTTGTCGATATTCACGGCCCTCTACGATCTGCAGGTGAAAAACACGCGCAAAAAGCACAGCGAAAAAAACTATGATAACGGCAATTGCCCCAATCAGGCGCCCCTTGTACCACTCATGACTGACTGTTTCAAAATATGGATTGGCCTGCATGATTATATGCTGTTTTATTTATCCGGATATAGGATTGAAATTATACTTGCGCCCTTCCCTGCCGATGCTTGAATTTTCGTAGCCATCGGTTGGATAGGCTATAAATTTTTTCAAACAGGACAATTATTACCGGCCCCATAATCAATGTTAGCAAAAACTGTTTGCCTATGGTTGATCCCACCCCAGGGGGAGGCTGAAAGCCCGGCTGGGCAACATGCAACAATATCCAGAACAACGCATTGACGATAATCAACCCTACCACCGGCATAAAAACAATCAGCAAGCGGTTGCCGGAGTGCAATATGTTGACCATCCAATGCACTATCAGCAACGACCATGGATAAACGCTGGTATAAATACCAAATGGCGCGCTGGACAAATTGTCAATTACATATCCTAATATCAGCACAGTGGGCATGGAAACTTTAAGTTCATGATACATGCCGAAATATACGACCAGCAGCATCATGAGATCACATCCAGGTAGATTTGCAAACCAGAACGGCAACACCGTTGTCTGAAAAATGATCAGCGAGAAACCAAACAAAATGAAACTTATCGGCTTCATGGAGGCAGTTCGGATTGGGGTTCGGGGGAAAACATCGGACGTTCAAGAACGACCAATACCTCTTCGAATTTCTCGAAATCGGCAAATGGATTGACTGAAATTTCCTGAAAAATGCCGGAATGCTGCCGTGTAACGGCGGACACATATCCAAGGCGTAAGCCTTTTGGATAAACCCCGTCCAGGCCGGAAGTCACGACGGTATCGCCAATATGTACTTCATGTTTTCGCAACATGTAACTTAAATTACATTGTCCGTTAGAATCTCCTTTCAGAACCCCGCGCGCCCGACTTTTTTGAATCATGGCATCCACAGCGCTGTTTTGGTCAATCAACAACAAAACCTTTGAGTAGTGTCCCGCCACTTCGATCACTTGGCCGATAACGCCTTCGGCAACCACGACAGGCAAACCCTTTACCATGCCGGCGCTACGGCCCTTATCAATCATAATGCTTTTGAACCAGGGGGATGGGTCTTTGCCGATAACTTCAGCGGCAATGAATCTGTTTTCGACGTGATTTTGAAATTTTAACAACTCGCGCAACCGCGAATTATTCATAGTGGTTTCCAGATAGCGGTTCTGGATTTCGGTGGTGTGACGCAACGCGTCTTTTAAACGGTCATTTTCCTGATTGACCGAAACCAAATAAAAATAGTGCAACCATACATCCCGGCCGGCACGAATGGATTTGATGACCAGCTCCTGGAAAGGCGCAATAAATGAAACGGCAATCCGGCTTGGCTTGGCGTAAACATCGTTGAATTTGTTTGCCAGGGACAAAGCGATAACATTGCTTAACGCCAGGGCCACCAACCCGAAAATCATCAAAATCTTGCGCGATATCATGATCTCAATTGACAACCACCTGTTTCAGAATTTCAAGGCTATCCAGTGTTTTGCCGCAGCCCATGGCCACAGTGGACAGTGGGTCTTCGGCAATCGTAATGGGCAAAGCGCTTTTTTCCATCAACAATTTGTCCAAATTTTTAAGCAATGCGCCGCCACCGGTCAACACAATGCCGCGGTCCACGATATCGGCGGCAAGTTCGGGCGGGGTTTGTTCCAATGCTATTTTTACGGTTTCGACGATGGCGTCTATTTGCTCTGAAATCGAAACGCGTATTTCCTCTGAATCAATGGCTAATATTTTGGGTATGCCTGATACCAGGTCTCTGCCCTTGACTTCAATCGATTCGATTTCATTGGGATTGGGATAGGCGTTGCCAATCTCTTTTTTAATGATTTCAGCCGTCATTTCGCCAATCAGTAAATTGTATTTGCGCTTGATATACTGCATGATGGACGTATCCATCTTATCGCCAGCCACGCGCAAGGATCGACTATATACGATGCCGGCCAGGGAAATGACCGCCACCTCGGTGGTGCCGCCGCCAATGTCGACGACCATGTTGCAGGTAGGTTCGGTAATCGGCAAATTTGCTCCGATAGCAGCCGCCATGGGTTCTTCGATCAAAAAAACCTCACGCGCGCCGGCTGATTCAGCTGATTCACGCACGGCGCGCTTTTCCACCGGGGTGATTCCGGATGGCACGGCAATGATAATGCGCGGCCGCACGAACGTGCGCCGATTATGCACCTTGTGAATAAAATGGCGCAGCATCGCCTCGGTCACCTCGAAATCGGCAATCACGCCGTCGCGCATGGGACGAATCGCCACAATGTTGCCTGGGGTGCGGCCAAGCATTTTTTTGGCTTCCGTTCCCACCGCCAATACCCGGTTGCGCGCCCTGTCCAACCGAACCGCCACAACCGAGGGCTCACTGAGTACAATCCCCTTGCCCTTCACGTACACGAGCGTATTGGCCGTACCCAAATCTATTGCTAAATCACTTGAAAACGCACCCAAAATGCCATCTAAAAAACCCATGTCGCTCCACAAGTAAACCCAAAATTAATAATGGTGAAAAATTGTATGGCCCGATACCATCGCATTGTTTGATATCAGCGCCACCGCCGATATAAGGCACAAAATTCCTACCAAATATGCGTTCCAATGACAAGCGATTTATCATCCCGCCGGCAGGCGGCCGCATGAACCGGCTCAAATCAAATCAGCCCACGCATAATTGCATCGTGAATGCAGGGTCGAAATGCTTTTAGCTTTTCATTGCCACGCCACGGATGCACGCGGTTGGTCAACAATATGACAAAAATGCAGCGCCGACGATCGATCCAGAAAGACACTCCGGTAAAACCCAGATGCCCGACAGTGTCATCAGAAAAATAACGACCGCTGCTCGAGCCATGAGGTGACGGTATATCAAAGCCCAATGCGCGCCCACAAATGGTTTTGCTGAAAAAATGCTGAATGGTTTTTCCTGATATGGGTCCGCCATCTCCATCCCACCCTAACCAGGCAGTCAACAACCGGCAAATGCCGGCGGCCGTACCGAACAGACCGGCATGCCCGGCGACCCCGCCAAGGGCAGCGGCATTTTCATCGTGTACCTGGCCTTTGACCAGGCAGCGTCGCCAGCAGCAAAATTCAGTGGCGGCAACCGGAACCGACAATTGCATGCCCGGCATGAACCCCAACATGCTGTCAGGCTCTCGATTCAACCCATATAAAGGGTAGATGCAATCGAGCAAAAATCGATCCAGGCGTTGCCAAACGATCTCTTCAACAATCCATTCCAACACCATAAACCCCAAATCACTGTAAACACATGTCGTTGCATCAGGCATTAAAAGCGGCTCATCAAGCAACCACCTGCGCACGCGTTGTCGTCTGTCTGCAACAGATTCATTGGTCCGCAATCTTGTGAAATAGGGTCGGTAGGCGGGCAAACCGGAAGTATGAGTCAGCAAACTGAAAATCGATCGCTTTCCAAGTGGCCGGTTTTCAGCAATTTTCAAATATGCCTCAACCGGTTCTGCAACCGAAAGGCGCTGCTGTTCGACCAACGCCATCACCGCCGAGGCAGTGGCCAAAGGTTTGGTTAACGATGCCAGATCAAAACAGGTATCAAGAGTCATCGGTTGGCGCGCAAACAGATCGGCATAGCCATAAGCGCCAAAAAATTCTATTTGATGCCGACGCGATGCCAACAACACTGCGCCGGGAAATACGCCATCGGTTACCGCCCGGCGCATCATTTGCCCAATCTTCGAACGCCGGCGCGCATTCATGCCGAATCTCCGTGTAGTTTGACCGCCGGCGCGACGATCAAGCACCCCTTGGCGGTATCCAGCTGGGCCGGAACACCGATCGGCACCGTCACATTGACGCCGTCATGCCCGACCGGCAAACCGCTTACAATGGGCACCGACATATGCATGAATTCCTGATAAAACAATCTAAAAATGTCGTACACCGCCCCGCATCGGGTAAATCGGCCAAGCGCCAGCCCGGCCATCGAATCAAAACAGCCGGCAAGTTTCATCTGGGTCAGCATGCGATCGATGCGATATACCGGTTCGTCAATGTCTTCCAAAAATAAAATATGACCACTGAAATCTGGCATCCAGGGGGTGCCCAGCAAGTGGCATAACGTGGTTAGATTGCCGCCGATCAAGGGCCCTTTTGCGCATCCATGCGTCAGAATCCGCGGATTTTCCAAGCGGATGCATCTGCTGCGACGCCAGGATAGCGCCGCTTGCATGGAAAGCACGCTTCGATAAGATTCCTTGCCCAGGCCGGTAACCACCGGACCATGGAAAACCGTCAGGCGGCATTGTTGATACACTGCCATCAACAATGCGCTGATATCGCTGAATCCAATGATCGCTTTCGGGCGCCGGCGCAGCGCATCCCAATCCAGCAGCGACAACAAACGCATGCAACCATATCCGCCGCGCGCGCAAAATATGGCGTCCAGACTCGAATCGGCAAACAATTGGTTCAACATTTCAGCGCGATACGCATCCGTTCCGGCCAAATAACCGTTGTTTACCGCAACAGCGGGTGTGACCGCAATCCGGTACCCCATCATCGCCAGCATCTGAGCGCCTCTGTTGAAGCTGGCATCATCCAATTTGCCTGCCGGCGCGGCGATGCCGATGCGGCTGCCGCGGCTGACGGCATTGACAAGACTTGCCGGTTTTGAATTTGCACAAATCATTTCCAATCAGTTTTTCCCCTGTTGACAAACGTAAACGCTGGTGATAAAAGCCGCAATCAGTGTCGGGGCGTAGCGCAGCCTGGTAGCGCACTTGAATGGGGTTCAAGGGGTCGGAGGTTCAAATCCTCTCGCCCCGACCACGCAAAGGTATAAACGGGTTGGCTGTCATTGCCAACCCGTTTTTTTTATCCTGGCCAAAACAACCCGTAATTTTCATAATTTGATTGCGAGCCATCATGCCGGAGCTGCCTGAAGTTCAAACCGTAGTGAACGATCTCAATCAGGCCGCATTGATCGGGCTTCGCATTACCGGAATCGATGTTTACTGGCCGCGCATGATCGGTTTTCCAACCGTCGCCGCATTCAAACCCCGGTTGATCGACCGAAAAATTCAGCTCATCCGGCGGCGCGGCAAATACATCGTTCTGGAATTGGATCAGATGGATCGGCTGCTGATTCATCTGCGCATGTCCGGCCGGTTGCGGCTGGTTGACCGTGCCGCCAAACGTGATCCGCACGAACACATTATCGTTACATTTTCCGACAAACGCCAATTGCGCATGCATGACACGCGCAAATTCGGCCGATGGCGCCTGGAAACCGGTAACCAACCATCTGTGCTGGATCATCTGGGGCCGGAGCCCCTGACAAAATCATTTACCGCCAAAATTCTGGAAAAAAACCTGCGTCGACGGCATCGTAAACTCAAGCCCCTGTTGCTGGATCAATCATTTATCGCCGGGTTGGGCAATATATACGTCGATGAAGCGCTCTGGCAAAGTCGGCTGCATCCCTGCCGCCTATCTGACACGCTTGAATTTACGCAGGTCAAAGCGCTTCACCGCGCCATCCGCCGGGTACTGCGATGCGCAATTGCCAACATGGGCACATCTTTAGGCGCCGGCAAGGCAAATTTTTATTCCGTGCCGGGTCGTCTCGGAAAAAATCGGGACCAACTCAATGTGTTTCGACAAACCGGTCTGCCCTGCCCTCGCTGTAATCAGAAAATTATTCGATTGGTCGTTGGCCAACGCGGCACGCATATATGTCCCGGTTGTCAGAAGACGACATAAACAGGATATCAGGCAGCTTCCATGCATCACGAACCCAATTCACTCTTGATCGTCTCCCGCGACGCGATAGCCTATAAACGTCTGATCCATGCTCATGATTTACCCAGTCTGAACATTGTCGCAGCCACCACATCCGTGGCGCAAGCGCTTGAATATGCAGGCGCATGTCACATCATTTTCGGCGAGCCCCATTTGGTGAGCCAACTCCTGCCAAAAGCTCAAAAATTGCATTGGGTTCAATCCACCTGGGCCGGCGTCACTCCCCTGATAGGCGCGAAAACATGCCGGCCCATTTTGATTACCGGCATCAAAGGGGCCTATGGACCGTTGATGTGCGAATATGTATTGGCCTATATGCTTATGCATGAACGGCGCATACTGATTCGCTATGAGCATCAAAAGAAACATCAGTGGTATGCCGAAGCGCCAGGCATGTTAAGGGGGAAACGCATCGGTTTGATGGGTGTAGGATCGATTGGTTCGGACGTTGCGCGCAGAGCCAAAACGTTTGATATGCGCACGCGCGGGTTTACCCGCGGCAGTCAAGCATGCAAATATATCGACCGTTATTTCCATGGCGACCAGTTGATTGAATTTATAACCGACCTGGATTATCTGGTTTGCCTGCTGCCCGAAACCCCGGCCACCAATGGATTGATCGATCGCACGCTGTTGCGCGCCATGCGTCCCGACTCCGTGCTGATCAATGCCGGCAGGGGCAATGCCATTGATCAAGACGCATTGGTATGGGCCCTGAACACAGGCCAAATCAGCCGCGCCGTGCTGGATGTGTTTCAACAAGAGCCATTGCCGGCCGATCATGTTTTTTGGGAAACGCCCAACCTGATTATCACCAGCCATACCGCGGCGCTCAGCATCTCCGAAGATATCGCCGATATCTTCATCGACAATTATAACCGTTTAATCTGCGGCGCCCCGCTTACCGGCCTGATCGACGTCGAGCAAGGCTATTGAGCCGGTTTAGTCATGTTGCCCTGTCAATGCAGAATCTGGCTCAAAAAAAGTTTGGTACGCTCATGCTGTGGATTGTCAAAAAACAGGGCGGGCGTGTTTTCCTCCACAATTTGGCCATAATCCATAAACAGCACCCGGTGCGCCACGCTTTTGGCAAATCCCATTTCATGGGTGACCACAAGCATGGTCATACCCTCGCCAGCCAGATTGATCATGACATCCAACACCTCCTTGACCATCTCCGGATCCAGCGCTGAGGTCGGCTCGTCAAAGAGCATCACGTTCGGGCGCATGCACAAGCTTCGCGCAATGGCCACGCGCTGCTGTTGTCCGCCGGAAATCTGCCCGGGATATTTGTTGGCCTGCTCAGCGATATGCACCTTTCCCAGATAATACATCGCTGTTTCGACAGCTTCTTTTCTTGGCGTTTTGCGCACCCATATCGGACCCAATGTCAAATTCTCAAGAATGGTCAAATGGGGAAACAGGTTGAAATGCTGAAAAACCATGCCGACTTCAGCCCGAATTTTTTCAATGTTCTTCAAATTATTGGTCAACTCTATGCCGTCAACCACAATTTGTCCGCGCTGATGCTCTTCCAACCGGTTGATGCACCGGATCAACGTTGACTTTCCGGATCCCGACGGGCCGCAAATGACGATCCGTTCACCCCGCTGCACGGTCAGATCGATATTGTTGAGCACATGAAATTCGCCGAACCATTTGTGCATGCCCACCACGCGGATGATCGGATCGGTATCGACCGATTGTTCCCTGGATTGATTTCCCACGTTTATAGCCAACCTTAGCTGAAAGATTAAATTTGATTGGACCCGGCGCCCAGTTCACGCTCGAGCTTTCGGCTGGCGCCGGACATAAAAAAACAGCAGCCAAAATAAACGACAGCCAGAAAGATATAGGCTTCTGCGGAAAAGCCCATCCATTTTGGATTGGATAAAACCGACTGGGTTGTTTTCAGAATATCGTAAAGCGCGATGATCACCACCAGCGATGTATCTTTGAATGCTGAAATAAGCAC
>JGI10211J34971_10003644_pt1 | contig 12319 bp, 20 predicted proteins | sample Etolagsediment_FD_34971 | JGI IMG/M metagenome (IMG submission 34971) | reverse complement strand
GATTCTGATGATGTTTTCGGACCGGCCTCTCACAGAAGATTACTTGAACTCATAAAGGAGACAAAGGCAAGGTGGTCACTTTCGTATTATTACTTTCCATTGCTTGAAGAATTGTTACCAAAGGATCAATATTTCTGGTTTGAAAAAGAAGTAAGAAGAAGTTCAGCACAAGGTGGTAACAACTCAGATTCAAAAAAGGTTGCAGAAAAAGGAGTTGAACTTTTGATATGTAACTATGATCCAACGACAGGTGAAAAAATATGACATATGAAGAGGAAATAAAGGATTGTATCGCGGCCAAGTTCAATGAATCTGAATTTATTGAGTGTGGTGATATCAATAAAAATATCCCGATAGCACAATCAATGCAAGTATCTGTTCAACTTGATAGGAATATCGATTTTGATTATATTACACATCTTATTGATGTTGCAAAACAGAATTTTTCGATCGAGATAAATAAACTGATATTGAAAGACTTTAAAAAGCTGAGTCCCTTTGTAATTGATCGAAGAGATTCGAAAGATATGAACACATATGAGTTATCGAATTCTGTTTTAAGGGAATTTGTTTATATCTGTAAAGGCAAGGGTCGGTCAATAACATCTTCAAAAGTTGTCATCGAATTACTTGAAACATCTTCTCAATATGAATTTTATAAGAACACCAGTTTGTCAAGTTCTCTGAGATGTGTTGGTAGAATTTATGATATTGGTATTTTTGTTGATTCATATCTTGCTTGGTCAGAAAATTTTATTATGCATTTCAGCTCTCTCGATTACAATATCGAATTGGATAATGTTACATTTGGTGATGATCATGTTTTATCGGTCGGTATAAAATATGGATATCAAATTGACGATCCTAAGATGATATACATATTCACAGATGAACTCAATGATAATGTTGATGTACTTGTCAGGCATCAAAGACGGGAAAAGATAAAAAAGTTACTGAACTGAAAAAAGAAACCCTGATAAAAAGTCTATCAGGGTCGGTCATAGAATGCTATTCTATGAGTGGTTATCGTTTCATTTGTTCTTTAAGATAGTCTGCTGCATCATATAATCCAAGTCTATTTGCAACAAAAGTAAGTTCTTCCAATTGAGTTTCTGTATCATATTGTGCCTGTCTTTGTTGTGGTATGTTTTTCTTGACCATTTCGATTATATCTGAGTCATAGACGAATGATTCTTCGAACTGATCAAGTCGATCCTCGACATCTTCTATACCTACATCATCCAATTTCTTGGTTACTTTATTATATTTGAGTTTTCTTTCTTTTTGGCCTACTTCAAGTTCATTCTTTTTGAATGATCGTTTCATTTTTTTAAGTTCTTCTTTTTCGTCTGGGAGGCTCTGTAAGAAGTCTTTGAAATTTGCCATTTTTCTGTCACCGGCATTGAATGTTGGTTGATTATCTTTATACATGTTACTATATATTATTTTTATTTTTCAAAAAATTTAATTATCACTGAACTTCCATCTATCGTTTTTTTCATATCCACACCGTCCATATCAATTTGCCTCAATAGAAGTTTCAATCTTCTGTCAGTGAATGTCCATGTTGAACTGATCAATGTCAGAGTATTCTCTGATTCATCAAATTCGGTCCAAGTGTCATTTGAGAAGTCAGATTTTGATTTTAAAAGTCTTGATCTGATCTCAAGATAGATATCGTGTAATTTATTCTCTTTCTTTTCAACTTCCTTGTCTGTAAGTATATAGATATCTATTACTGATATATACTTACTTGTTCTTAACTTTACTCGTGTATCGAAATATTTTGTGATATTGGATATGGCAGAAAAAACATCCTTGTCTTTATTCGGTATCAGATATAATTGTTGTCCAACACTCTTTGGTGCCATGTTCTCCATTAAGCTTATCGATATCTTGTGACAGAATTTATCCCTATTACTTGTAGGTTCTCTGAATAATAGTCCAGATCCATCGGATTCTATACCTTTTTCAAGTGAACTTTCTGAGAAGTAACCTTTTTGGTGATCATACTTGATCAATTCATCATCCAATTCTTGAAGTATTATATCCTCTACATGTGAGGAATCGATCGATTCATTGAATTTTCTGATCATTTTTATCCTTTTAATTTTTTGTCAAGTATTTTTGCAATATTCGATCCTATCATAAAGTGAATGTTCTGAAGTGAATCAGATTCCTCTGTTGTTATCTCGTCCATGAATTTAAAGTTGAATCTGTATGTATCAGGTTCTTCATCATCACTTTCTCTGTCAACCTTATATATTGACACATCGAATTTGTAATTGTTATTTATGTTTATCTCAAAGTCAAATGTGGTTGAGTCACATGGTTGTGTTTTGAATTTCGGTTCATATTTTACATCGAAAACCGAATATTCGGTTATTTCTGCTCTTCTCATGTAATAATTCAAGAACATGGCCGGTGCTTCGATAAAGTCACTCAATATCTTGATATCATCACCGAAATTGTTCTGTTCGACAATATTCGCTATTTTATTTTTCATGTCTATCACATTTTGAAAGTCCATTTTATGGTAAATGCAGTTTATGTCATATAGATAGGTGAATGACTTATCTATCAATAACCGTTTCTCAAGATCTGTCTTGAATATGAACTTTGTGTGTATTATCATTGTTTCTTCAACTGATAACCCATGTATCGTTATCACAAGGCGATAGAATTTCTCATCATTTGAAATCTCGTAAACGGTCTCAAGTGATTGTGCCATCCCATCTTCTTCTTGGAAAATGTCTTTGAATGCTTGTTCTACTTCTGCTATTCTTATCATTTTTTTGATTCAAATTGTTTATCGTATGATGTTATTTTCATATTCACTATTTTCTCTATATATCCATTTCTTCTCAGCAATTTGAATACGAGATTTCCTGTTCCGAATTCCCCGCTTTTCAATCCCTTCTTTCTTTCGGATTTTATTTTTTCCCATGTTTTCTCTAAGTCCTTTATGAAATCTTTATATTCTTTTTTACTTTTATCAAGATCGTCTATTTCTTGCATTATCGGTTTTGCAACTTTCAATATTTCATCTTCATCAATATCAATTTCTTTCTGCTCAGGCTCTTCGACCCACTTATCATTCATAAGTGAGTATATTCCTGTTGATACATGTGGTTCATTCACATCCTGTATATAAACCTCAACATCATATCCTTCGATTTTGATATCATGTCGATCGTTCCAAACGGATCTTGCATTATCGACCATTTTTTTGACAAGTTCAATGTCTTTATTCACTTTTTTGAAATCGATCAATATATGAAGGTCGAAATCTGAATATTTCTTATCCCAATTGTAATTGGCAAGTGATCCTGTGAGTATTATATCTTCGATCTTAGCATCAAGTTCAAGTGGTCTATAAAAATCTCTTGCAATTTTCAAAAGATCCTTTTTGATATCCTTTTTTATTTCCATATCATTCCAAACCTTGGTGTCCAAATTGTTCTTGATTTTGAATGATTTCACTGGAGCAAGATCACTTTGATTGAATTCTAAGAATTTTTTAAGATGCATTTGTTCGATTTCTTTTTAATATATATAAAATCCATTAAACGACTTTTTCGATTTTTAATGTATAAATAAAAAATATAACTAACTGATATGCAAACACTTAATGATGTAAAAGACAAAAACATCCTGAGTGACATCTTCGACAATGAAATAATCGTGTTTGAAGATGTCCAAGGCTCAAAGATATGGGTCAATTGGAATGGTAAGGAATTCACCATAAAACCAAAAAGAATTTCAAATGAACCAATAAACCTTGTAGATCTGGCGATGCAGAACTTTTACAACCCTGCAATGAATTACTTTAATTCTCTTTCAGATCGTGTCAAATCATTGATGCCAAAGAAATGGTGGTTCTGCTTTGAATATTTCCCAGATCAACAACCGGCCAATATAGATTATAATAGAATACCAAAGAATGGTCTTGTACTTACCGCAATAAACAAGAACAGAAAATATGACTATTCAGTTGAGGAACTTACAGAATACGCCAGATTATTCGAGGTTGATCATCTTCCTGTGATATACAAAGGCACTTTGAATGATGATATGAAACAAGGAATTGAATATTTTCTTAATACCTCAGAAGAGGATCTTGAATATGTTTTCGGTGAAAAGAATTTTGCCTTTTTCTTTTATCGACTATTGAACCCGAATGAGGAAGGATCATTTCTAATGGGGAATGAGTTTCAAGATAATATTGAAAAAATAATAATCAGGATCAAAGACCAAGAAATGAGTTTTCAGATACTGAATCCCCTATATAAACGAATTAGTCAGGATAATGCAACTGATTTTGTTGAGATATACACTCTCATATTGGTAAACTTTCTCACATTCTGTCAGGGTGTTGATATCTCTTCGATAAAACTTGATGGAAAATCGCGTGATGAAATGTATATTGAACTGGTGTGTAAGCTGTTCAATAAGTATATGAGTGATGTTAAGGATGATCTTGTGAACTTTGATTTCACGATACCTGAATTTTGGACACAGGATAAATTCAAGATAAATCGTGAACTCATTAAAAACAAAAGAACATCAAGTATAATTGATGAATCCGAAAAGATGGAGTATTATTTCAAGATAATTCTTTCGTCATTCAATAAGAAACGAAAGAAACCTATTGGTATATTCACCGATAACACGGTAGAACTTTTCAATTCATATGTTGATAAGATAGATAGGACCATTGATAAGAAGCTCAAGATAATGCGTGATATGCATCTTGCTCAGACCGGTCTTGTTGACTTTGGATCATTCATTGATTTTGATGTTGAAACAGACTCACAGGGACAAGTTTACCCATCTGTATGGGATGAAATTGAAAGTGGATCAATGGATAAAAAGAAGAAAGGCTTTAAAAAATAATCTTATTATGAATGTCAAGTATAAAAGACCTGTCAAAGGAAATTCCGGTCATACCATTTCGGAAAAAAGAATTCTTTCTTCAATTCGTGCCAGAGAAGATGATGCATCTTTTGAATGTTAAAAAGGTAACTTATAAGAACAAGAATCTCAAATCTGCATACTTGATCGACATTGTTCATGGTATGATTTTGAAATATTATTTCAAAAATGAAAATGAATTTGCACTCAATGCATTGGTTTTGAAAGAAAGATATGGATACCTTTATAATTATTATGTTGATTATCTGATAGATATAGGAACGATCAAATTGGTCAGAAAACACTTAGCTGGTGTCACTTCAAGGAAATATGAGATATGTCAGGAGGTATTGAATGGTGACATGCACCGTTGGAAGAATAATGATACGATACTTTTGAAAAAATATCACAATCGATATCTGAAATTTGAACTGAGTAAGACCGATATTATTCCCGATCACATAAAGGTGAAATTGATAAATGACCTTTTTTCAGTCACAATAGACGAGTCAAGGTCCTTATTTTTCTTGGATTCACTCAAAGAAAAGGATAACATATATAAACGAAACAGATATTCTGTTCATTCGATTTCAGAGAAGCACATTTTTTATCATTTTGACCATTATGGTAGAATGCACACCAATTTCACGATATTGAGATCATTCATAAGAAAAACATGTCTTTTGATCAACAATGAGGAAACATTCGAGATCGACATTCCAAACTCACAACCCATGCTTCTTGCTAAATTGATAGATGATTCAATGACAAAATGGGTGAAAAAGGACGAGTTGGAATTTTTCAAGGAGCTTTTAAGATATGGTAGTTTCTACGAATTCATTGCAGATAGATTGAACATAGAAAGAAAAGAGGCAAAGAAAATAACATATAAGGTTCTTTTCGGAAAAAATCACTTCAATTCAAAGGCTGATCGACAATTCAAGGAATTTTTTCCAACGATACACAATTTCATAAAACTTTATAAGAAGGAACATAATGATTACAAGGTTCTTGCATATACTTTACAAAGGAATGAATCAGAGTTGATATACAAAAGGATCATTGGTGAAATAATGAAAGCGAGTGATGTGAATGTCATAACAGTTCATGACTCGATAATCGGACCGTCATCACAAAGAGATCTGATAACTGGAATTTTTGAAAATCAGATGAAAAGGTTCTTTACTTTTCTGTGAAGTATGATATTCAAAATTAATATATAGAACATGTTCAACTTGAAAGATCCAAATATTTCATACATTGTTGTCTCAGGTGATGTGAATGCGTGTAGCAACTACCTTTATTCGAGAGAAACATATCAGATATTGGAAATGAGTTCATATTTCCAAGGTGAATTTGATAGATCTTTGTTTGCTTTCACGAATATTGATAATACTGACATCAGAAGGGATGCCATGTCATTGATGATGCATTTCAATGAAGATCATATCATTGTGAAATATCATGGTGAGTCCGCGCCAACAAAGATCACTCCTGATGGTAAGGAACATCCAATGGGTGTTTTGATGTATAACACAGATTCTGAAAAAAAGTCATACATATTTGAAGGAATTTCATTCAGTTTCATTGAACAACAACTTTATTATTTTCCAAAGTCAAAGAAAGATTTCAAGCAAGGTATGGTAGTTGAATGTTACTCGAATAATGATTGGATCGAAAAACGAGTATTTGATGTTGATACTGAATATGATAGCATGTATCACCTTCTGATAAAGTATAAGAAGATCAGGATACCTGTCTGAATGCCTCGTCAGTTGAGATTCTCGTGTTGTTTGATATCAGTTCGAACCTTTTACATTGTCGTGTGATATACTCTGAGAATTCGATCACTTTTTCATTTGCGTGTCCAATGGTTATATGAAAATCATAATAAGGATTCCTACCAAGACCCATTGACATTCTTATGTTCTCAGCGTCACGAGACCAAGCCCTGAGCCACCAGTGTTCTCCGTTTGACCGTGGCTCTGTATCATAAAGAAATTCTATTTCACGACCATTGAACATCTTTGCGGCATCATCGAATATCTTCTTATCCATTTTATCTGAGATGAATGTGATGTGTGTTCCTCTCAGATTCTTGTTCAAAACAAGGTTGAATCTTTTTTTCAAGAACCAAGCATAATATTGGTCAATGTCACAATTTGTTCGGATCAGAGCAACATGTTTCCAAGAAGATTGTTCTTTGTGTTTGTTCGTAATATCCTCCGGTGAGAATTCAATTATGCCTTTTGCTCTCAGTATCATATTACAAATATAAGGAAAGAAAAAAAATGATATATAAAAATAAACAATTATTTTATGAAAGACGAATTATTGAAATCAAATGCATTATCCACAGAGGAAGTGTCAATGTTAAGAGAAAAGTTCATTCACGAGTACTCAAAGAAAATGGGTTGGAACTCAAAGGAACTTACCACACAACAGATGTTGGAAATTGCCACTCAGAAAGAATATAAGAATCCAGGATTAATTTTGGGATGATGTTCCCAGTATTGACTTTAATTTTTCTTTTCTTTGATGTTTCTTGATAATATCATTCATGTTTGTCTTGATATTTGTTTTCATGTCAGTGACGGTGTAATGTTTCAACCGTTCTTCATCATTTCTTAAATAGCTCAATGATATTGTGTTGTATCTGTATGGTTCTGCATCAAAGAAAAGTGTCTCGTCCCAATTCTTATATTTCTCAGGTGTGTTCGTATTTTTCACATAGATTATAGGCAGTTCAATCTTTTTCAAATTTGAAAGACACCATTCGATCGATTGTGGTTCTATCAGTATGAAATCACATCTGAATGAATTGTTTTTTATTGATTCGAATATTTCAGTATTTGTGAATTTTATTGTCTTAATTGAAGAACTTTCAGACATTCTGGTTCTATTTTCGTAGAAATAAACAAAAGTATTTCCGAGAAGATCGAGAAGTTTAAGGTATTCTGAAAGAGATGATACTGATCCGAAGTGTGATTTATTGTAAAGAAAAATAGTTCTATTTTTTATTTCCATTAAACAAATTTATTTATACTTATATAATACAAAAATAACACAATGTTTTGAAAATACCCTTTTTATTCACCTATATAATTCCTTTCACACACTCACACGAAAGGATAACAAATCTCAAAAGGACCATCGAATGGTTATCTGGTTTCTCGAATGTTGAGATAATAGTTGTAGAGCAATCAAAGAGTCCTATGTTACACACATTTTCAATGCGTGGATTCAAACATATTTTCACACAAACTGATATGCCATTCAATATCGGATGGGCATATAACATCGGTATAAAGAACTCAACATCTGATGTGATAGTTTTCGGAGATTGGAAAACAAAAATGAATCCAGACGATATGATACGATCACTGAATCAACTTCAAAATAATCAAGTGGTCATATGTAACTCAAAGACAGTAACACTACACCCACATGAATTCGACAATGATTTTCAAAAACTGGGTATGTTGAATAGAAATAACGATAAATCTCATATATCACAGGCAATTGTTGCCATGAGAAAGGATGCTCTTGAAAGATTGTCATTGTGGCCTGAGGACTTTTTTGAAGGAGACCATGTGTATCAACTTCAAGACATCAAAATAAAACAGCTCACATCTTATCAGGAAATGCCATTCACAGCTTTCAGATACATTGAAAGTGAGATGAATATAAGTCAGATAAATGAATCAAGAAACAACATGTTGATCGAGAATTATAAGAAAATGGATAATTCAAACTTTGAGAGGAGTATTGCATCAACAAGGTCAAAAATAGGACTGAAAATGAGATTTACAGCATGATGACCTACTCAATGACATATGAAAGATCTAAGATAAACGATCTATCACAATATGGATTCGATGTTAGTGATGAACTTACTAAATTGTTATCAGAGGAGTTGGCCAAAGAAATTGATCAAGTGATTCTTTCCAGTTTAGGGATAGACACTTTTGATGAAAAATTAAAAAAATTAACAGATAGGTTGTATGGAAAAGAATAATGTTGATAGACAATATTTTGAACTTGCTAAGAAAATTCTCTATAAAGGTCGAAAAAAATCAGACCGAACAGGAACTGGAACGGTATCAATATTCGGGTCCGAGATGAGATTCGATATGTCAGAAGGATTCCCACTACTTACCTCAAAGAAGGTTTTCACAAAGGCAGTTATACACGAACTTATTTGGTTTCTGAGAGGTGACACCAATATAAAATACCTTTTAAAGAATGATGTTCATATTTGGGATGGTGATGCTTACAAGCACTATACGAAAACTCCTCTTGATAAATTAAGTGAAGATGAGTGTAAATTGGTATCAGCCTCGCATAAGTTGTTTGACCATTTTGATAAAGATGAATTCATTGAGAAAATAATGACAGATGAAAGTTTCTGTAAGAAATTTGGCGATCTTGGTCCGATCTATGGACATCAATGGAGAAATTGGGGAGGTTACTCTGAAACACATCTCTCAAATGAGAAAGATGAGAACGGCTTTTTGAAGTATTATGAAAAAAAGATACATGGTTTTGATCAAATAAAGAAATTGTTGGATGACCTTAGAAACGATCCAGATTCAAGAAGATTAATAGTTTCTGCATGGAATGTTGATGCACTCGATGACATGAAATTACCACCCTGTCATTATGGGTTCCAATGTTATACTTATGAAATGGACCTTCAAGAAAGGAGATATGAATGGTGTATGTCATTGGGTAAAGATATTTCGTACTCAGAAGATGTCACACACGAATGGCTTGACGACATTGAATTTCCAAAAAGAAAGATCAGTTTGAAATGGCATCAGCGTTCTGTCGATTTTTCATTGGGTCTGCCTTTCAATATTGCGTCATATGCGATTCTGTTACATTTGATAGCAAATGAAGTTGGTATGTTACCTGACGAATTGATATTCACCGGAGGAGACACACACATATATTTAAATCAAATTGATGGTATCAAAGAGCAATTGAAACAGGAGACATTTGAATTACCAAGTATCGAACTCAGTAATGATTCCATATTTGATGTGAAATTCGAGGATATAAAGATAGTGAATTACCGATCATCGAAAAGGATCAGTATGCCACTTTCAAATTAAAAAATAATATAAAAAAATGGAGGAATTAAAAGAACAACAGCAATCAATATATGATTCAATTGTAGAACAATTGAAAGATGTTGACACAAAAGACCTGAGAGATGATATTGAACAATCTCCAATGACAAAAATAGTCGAACAACAGAAGGTTTACTTTTGGATAAGATTATACATAAATGATGTTGATGATAAATTGGATGTTGGTGACGATATCGATATCATCTATATGGATGATGAATCACTTGACACCAAATTCATTACATATGGTAAAAAGAATGCAACCCGTGACATGGACGAAGATATCATAAATTATGAACAGGAAGATGATACAAAATGTCTTTGTTTGATGGTTGATGAGGATCGTGTGAAGAGAAGTTCAGATGACATTCCTTTCATAAGAACCTTGTTCAAAACATCACCATATTATCAAGAACAGGTTTATAGAAAAAAAGATCTTGTATTCAAAAATAAAAGAACCGGTGAGGTATATGAATATTATCAAGTTGATTTTTAATGGATATGAAAGAAAACGATGAAAAAATATTGTTGGGCAAAAAACCAATGGAACAAGGATATGTTTACGCACCTTATATAATCAAACATGAGGTTAGCATAATGTATAGCTCACAATTCGATTTCGATGAACGACTTAAAAAACTTTGTGAAAAATTATATAAAAAAAAATGAGTAAAAGAAAATATCATGTATGGGAAGATATATATCCACTGACTTTGATTCAAATGAGGTATGGTGGTAAATATGTTGCATTCAATTGTGAAGAAGATTCAGGACATGTTCAAAATGTCAATACAGAAGAAGTTCATTATCATTTGGAAGATTGGTTGAAAGAGAATGTTTCACCATGTCATTATGGTGTGGGTGATACAATAATGGATGCTATGAATGACCTACTTGATTCTATGAATTCTTGATCATTTCAAGAATCTCAGTTTATACACCAATTTGTATATGACAATAAGAACCTCATCGATCAGTGCTTGAAGATGTGCATCTTCTTCTTTTATTGCAGAGTATCTTGTTCTTTTTACGAATTCTGCAAGTTCTATAAAGTATTGAACAGGTTCCACATCTGAATTGACTGTCTTATCGATATTATCCCATCCTTCAATAAGATCATATTGTCCTTGATAAACTTCAACCAGGTCATCAATGAGGTCCAATATACCACCATCATCTTCACCACCTTCGTAATATTCCTGTAAGGCAATGTGTGATGCAAATGCTCCATCGCCTTGTGCCTTCAAGTGAAACATATGAGCCATTTCACGACTTTCAAATAATTTTGAAAAGAATTTCACAGGTTCTGATTTTACAGGTCCTTCACCTAAATTTACAGGATCATCCTGTCTGATGGGCATAAGTTCATTCTGTTCATTTTCTACTATTCTTTTGACTTTTCTTGTTTGTTTGATGTCTGTGAATCTTTTCATTGTTTTTTATTATTTTTTAGTTATTGTATATATCATCAACTTTTTTGGCCATTTCATGGTCAAGTTCTGTTATCTTGTTTTCCTTATTGGTTTTAAATAATAAGGTGACCTCATTGAATTTGATATTTATTCTTGGGTGATGTTGTTCTTTTTCTGATAGTTCAGCGACCTTATTTACGAAATCAATTGATTCTTTGAAATTATCAAATTCATATTTTCTTCTTAAAAATCCATTTACTTCGAGCCATTCAGTTGATTCGACCTGTTCATTGAATTGATCCATTTTTTGAACACTTGATATTGTGTAATGTATCACATAACCATTCTCATCAAGCATTTCATTTACCTTATATGTGGCCTCACCTTCATTATCAGCATCGATCTCCATGGTGACATCTGCGCTCACAATATAATTCTGTTGTAAGTTGTTTTCTATCAGTTTAGTGAATTTTCTCATAACATATATATTATGTTTCATTTTTACAAAATTCACATTTTAAAAAATAATATATACATCAAAATAAATATCATTAATATGCAATTCATTAAGAAATTCACCAAATTCAAAGAGTCTGTTATGACTGAAGAGCCAGTTGTAAAGCCGGACAGAACAAAAACACAACCAAAGACGCGACCTCAAAGACCGACACCTTTTCCAACTAAAAGGCCATCTGAGCATGATCTTCCAAGTCCAAAGGCAACTCAGGATGATGTTATCGATAAGTTCATACAGCTTGCGATCGAAAATGAAATAGATATGAAAAAATATATTAAACAATAATGAAGAATTATCAAGAATTCATAAAAGAAGCAGAACTTTCAAAGACAGAGGGTGTA
>JGI10211J34971_10003643_pt1 | contig 12320 bp, 6 predicted proteins | sample Etolagsediment_FD_34971 | JGI IMG/M metagenome (IMG submission 34971) | reverse complement strand
GACGAATATCTGGCGTACTACAAGCAGTCAATTGAGGATCCCAATGGCTTTTGGAGCAAACCTGCTGAAGATTGCCATTGGTATAAACAGTGGGACAGGGTACTGGACGATTCAAACAAGCCTTTTTACAGATGGTTTACCGGAGGCACGGTCAATACCTGTTATAACGCCCTCGACATTCATGTGGAAAACGGCATCGGAGATCAGGTAGCCCTGATTTACGACAGCCCGGTTACCAACACCATCAAAAAATACACCTATCTTGAACTGAGGGATGAAGTCGCCCGGTTTGCCGGCGTTCTAGCGTCAAAAGGCGTTCAGAAGGGCGACCGTGTCCTGTTGTATATGCCCATGGTACCAGAGGCGGCCATGGCCATGCTGGCCTGTGCAAGACTTGGTGCGGTCCATTCCGTAGTGTTTGGCGGGTTCGCCTCAAAAGAGCTCGCCATCCGCATCAATGACGCAAAACCGAAAGTTATTGTTTCCGCGTCATGCGGCATCGAAGGGGCAAAGGTTATTGCCTACAAACCGCTTTTGGAAGAGGCCATGGAGATTGCCGACGCCAAACCGGATGCCTGCATCATTTATCAGCGGCCCCAGGAAACCGCTTCCATGAAACCGGGGTTCGACTACGACTGGCATGAGGAAATGAAAACCGCCGCACCCGCGGATTGCGTTCCCGTTGCCGCCACCGACCCCTTGTACATTCTTTACACATCGGGGACCACCGGTATCCCCAAAGGCGTTGTGCGAGACAACGGCGGACACATGGTGGCCCTTAAATGGACCATGAGCGTTGTTTACAACATGGGGCAGGGGGATGTTTGGTGGACCGCGTCCGATGTGGGCTGGGTCGTGGGCCACTCTTACATTGTTTACGGTCCCCTGCTCAAAGGGTGCACCACCATCCTGTTTGAAGGCAAACCGGTGGGCACCCCCGATGCGGGGGTCTTCTGGCGGGTCATCAGCGAGCACAAGGTCAAGACCATGTTTACCGCCCCGACCGCGTTTCGTGCCATCAAACGTGAAGACCCTGAAGGCAAACTCATTGCAAATTATGATTTGAGCAACTTCAAGGCCCTGTTTCTGGCAGGGGAGAGACTGGACCCGATACGCTTGGGTGGGCTGAAAGGAAGCTCAAAGTTCCGGTCATTGAGATACGCTTGGGTGGGCTGAAAGGAAGCTCAAAGTTCCGGTTATCGATCACTGGTGGCAGACAGAAACCGGCTGGGCCATCGCCGCCAACTGCCTGGGGCTCGAACAGTTTCCCGTCAAACAGGGATCCCCCACAAAGGCGGTTCCGGGATGGAACATTCAAGTGGTGGATCCCGATTGTAAGCCCGTAAAGCCGGGGGATATTGGCGCCCTGGTGGTCAAACTACCCCTTCCTCCGGGGACGCTCCCCACCCTCTGGAACAATGATGACGGTTTTATCAAGAGCTACCTGGAAGAATTTCCCGGGTTTTATAAAACAGCGGACGCCGGCTATGTCGATGATGACGGCTACGTGTTTGTCATGAGCCGCACCGATGACATCATCAACGTTGCCGGCCATCGGTTGAGCACGGGCGGCATGGAGGAGGTCCTGGCGGATCACCCGGATGTAGCGGAGTGTGCGGTACTGGGCGTTGAAGATAAGCTCAAAGGGCAGATCCCCATCGGTTTTGTGGTGCTCAATGCCGGAGTTTCGCGCACCCCCGAAGAGATTGAAAAGGAAGTCATTCAGATGGTTCGTGATCGCATCGGGCCGGTCGCGTCTTTTAAAATCGCCACCACCGTAAAGCGGCTGCCCAAAACCAGGTCCGGGAAAATATTGCGGGGCACCATGCGCAAAATTGCGGACAATGTAGAATTCAGCATCCCGGCCACCATTGATGACCCGGCCATTTTAAAGGAAATCGAAGAGGCGCTGATCAAAAAGGGGTTTGCGGGCGCAAAAAAAGATTCATAACAACACTTTTAACCGAGGATGCCTTTGTATATCGAAACGCACGGCAATCTTTTTCTTTCCATACAACCCGCATTCGGGTGCCTGGTAGCCGGTTTCAGGTGCCCGGCGCTGTGCAGAGCCAAACAGCGTTTCTGGCTCAAAACACCTGAAACCTGACGCATTTGATACTTTCAGTGAAAATCTGCTATAACGGCAAACTTTATTAAACGCTATCATAATCAAGGGAAGGGGGGATGCAAAAAACCATAAATACAGGCAAGGTGACCAAGAAATCCAATTAAAACGATTTTTTAATTAGGAGGGTAGATTATGACTAGCGGTGAACTTTACTGGAAGAAAAATCTCAGGCTTATGATAGGCTGTCTAATTGTCTGGTTCATTGTTTCGTTCGGGTTTGGCATCTTGCTGGTGGGTCCACTCAACAGCATCTTTCTCGGCGGTTATCCTTTGGGGTTCTGGTTTGCGCAACAGGGGTCCATGTATGTCTTCGTGATTCTGATTTTCTTTTACGCCAACACGATGACGAAATATGACCGTGAATTCGATGTAGAGGAGGAATAACAATGACCCTGCAAGCAACCACTTATATCGTCGTTGGATTGACATTCGCCATCTACATCGCCATCGCCGTCATGGCGAGAGCCAAAAGCACGTCGGATTTCTACGTTGCGGGAAAAGGCGTACATCCCGTCCTCAACGGGATGGCCACCGCGGCGGACTGGATGTCGGCGGCATCATTTATCTCCATGGCCGGCTTGATTGCCTTCATGGGATATGATGCCTGTGCCTACCTCATGGGCTGGACGGGCGGTTACGTGCTCCTGGCCATGATGCTGGCCCCATACCTCCGTAAATTCGGAAAATTTACCGTGCCGGAATTTATCGGGGATCGTTACTATTCCCATGGTGCGCGTCTTGTTGCCGTGCTCTGCCTGATTACCTGCTCCATCACCTACGTTATCGGGCAGATGAAAGGGATCGGCGTTGCGTTTTCCCGGTTCCTGGAGGTTGACTTTGCAACAGGCCTTTTCTGCGGTATGGGCATCGTTTTTGTCTATGCGGTCCTGGGCGGCATGAAAGGGATCACCTATACCCAGATCGCCCAGTACTGCGTCCTGATCTTCGCCTATACGGTGCCCGCGATCTTTATCGGTTTCCAATTGACGGGAAATCCCATTCCGCAGCTCGCCCTGGGCAGCACCTTGACGGATGGCAGCAGCATGCATCTGCTCGCCAAGCTCAATAAGATCTGCGTTGACCTTGGGTTTGCCGAGTACACGGCCCAGAAGTGGTCAACCTGGAATATATTCCTGTTGACCTTCTCTCTGATGGTCGGTACAGCGGGTCTTCCTCACGTGATCATTCGGTTCTTTACGGTGCCGAAAGTTCGGGACGCCCGTTTTTCAACCGGTTGGGCCCTGGTGTTTATTTCCATTTTGTACACCACCGCCCCGGCTGTGGGCGCCATGGCGCGCACCAACCTGATGAACACCATTCAGATCGGGCCGGTAGGGTCCCCCACGGGCAACCTGGCTTACGTGGACCGGCCTTCCTGGTTCACCAACTGGGAAAAGACCGGACTGCTCAAGTGGGAAGACAAAAACCATGACGGCAGAATCCAGTATTACAATGACAAGAATGCGGCCTTTGCCAAAAAAGCCGAAGGCTTCGGCTGGAAAGGCAACGAAATGGTCAAGGTGGACCGGGATATCATGGTGCTGGCCAACCCGGAAATCGCCAATCTGCCGTTCTGGGTCATTGCTCTGGTGGCTGCGGGTGGTATTGCCGCCGCACTTTCAACAGCCGCCGGTCTCCTTTTGGCCATCTCTTCGGCCGTCAGCCATGATGTGTTGAAGAGCGTTTTCATGAAGCACATTGACGAAAAGCAGGAACTGTTGGCCAGCCGTATCGCCATGGCCGTTGCCATTTGCGTGGCCGGTTGGCTGGGGCTGAATCCGCCAGGATTTGCTGCACAGGTGGTGGCCCTGGCCTTTGGACTGGCCGCCTCATCCATCTTTCCGGTGTTGATGATGGGAATCTTTTCCAAAAAAGTCAACCGGGCAGGGGCCATCGCCGGGATGCTCACCGGTATCGGCTCTACCCTCCTGTACATTTTTCTGTACAAGGGATGGTTTTTCATCAAAGGGACGGCGCCGCTCATCGACAATCACGCACACTGGTTTCTGGGCATCAACCCCCAGTCCTTTGGCGCAGTCGGAGCGCTCTTGAACTTTGTTGTGGCTTTCGCGGTTTCCAGCATGACGGAACCGCCGCCTGAGCATATCCAGGCGCTTGTGGAAGACATTCGTGTTCCCAAGGGTGCGGGCACCGCTGTCAGTCACTGATTTTAAAATCCTTTAAAAGACCGGTGTGCCCGCTTCAGCGGGCACACCGTTTTTTTATACCTTTTTGAGCTTGGGGCGGTTCATCATGACTTCTGAAAAAAACTGCGACAAAGAAATGCTCGACTTTATCTCGCAAACCCGTGTTTTTAAAACTCTGCCGGAAGAAGCGTTGCGGAACATGTGCAGCGATATGACCAAGGAGCAGTACAGTGAGGGGTTTATACTGTGCCGGCAGGATGAGACATCCCTTGAAAAAGTGTACATTATCGTGAATGGATCGCTGGAACTCTATTTTGATGAAGGTGATGAGAAAAGTCTGAGGGGAACCCTCACCCGGGGGGATGTATTTGGCGGCATTGCCATTCTAATGCTCAGTGGGAAATCGGCCAGAACCGTCGTGGTGAAGGAAGATGCCACCCTTCTCGTTATACCCAAGAAAAATTTCATAGACATCTGCACCCGGCACCAGCCCTTTTACACCTTTTTTGTGGAAACCTTTCAAGACCGAATGGTTGATAAATCCTATGCCTCGGTTTTTCAGTCGAGCCAAATCACCCATTTTCTCTCAGGTGTTGTGCCGTTCTCAGTTCTCCCCGAACAGGTTCTCAAGGAAATCTCAAGAGAAATTTCCATTGTTCACTATTCGAGCGGCACAAGGCTTTTATATCAGGGAAAGAGCAAAGTCGAGCATCTGTATATTATACAGAAAGGGGCCGTGGAACGTTATTTTGAAGAAAGCGATAAAAAAACCCTGCGCGGGGTTCTGGGAGAAGGGGATCTTTACGGCGGCATTTCCATGCTGGTGAACAATGGCATCGCGGTTCGCTCCATCAGCATTCTTGAAAACACCTACTTTTACATCCTTCCAAAAGCCGTATTTCTTAAAATCTGCGATGAGCACAAATCGTTTGCGGAATATTTTACCGGTGATTTTGGAAAGAGTATGATGGACAGAACTTATGCCTCCATCATCAAGAACACTGCGAGCGATGTTCAATCAGAAACACAATTTTTCAACCTACAGGTGCAGGACGTTTATCACCAAAATATTCTTTCCTGCGGGGAAGATACTTCCATACAGCAGGCCGCTTCGCTTATGAGCGATCGAAAATGCAGTTCCATCTTCATTAAAAATTCACAAGGGGAGTATACAGGTGTTGTCACCGACACAGATCTTCGCAGTAAGGTAATCGCAAAGGGGCACGACATAAACGCCCCCATCGCAACCATCATGAGTTCACCGCTCCACAGTGTTCAGATGGATTCCATGGTATCCGAAGCCCTGCTGGAAATGATGGATACCAACCTGAAACACCTGGCTGTCAGAGATCTGCGAAGCAATGTCGTTGGCATTTTAACCAACCGGGACATGCTGACAGCCCAGGAACAGTCGCCCTTTTTTGTGGTCCGTGAAATCGCTTCGGCCTCGGGACTGGATGAAATTGTCGAAAACCAGACCAGAATTCCCCGGCTGATCCAGAACATGCTCAACAGTGGCGCAAAAGCCAGAACCATTACCCGGCTCATCAGCTCCATATCCGACGCGATCCTTGAAAAACTGGTGGGTTTTGCCCTGGATGAACTGGGCCCTGCCCCTTCCGAGTTTGTTTTTCTGATCGTGGGGAGCGAAGGCAGAAATGAGCAGACGCTGAAGACGGATCAAGACAATGCCATCATTTACGCGGATGTGAGTAAATCCGAATCCAGCGCCGCAAAGGACTATTTCCTGAAATTCGGCGAGCTGGTCTGCACATGGCTCGACCAGGCGGGATACGATTTCTGCAAAGGGGACGTCATGGCCAAAAACCCCAAATGGTGTCAGCCTCTTAGCCTGTGGAAACGATATTTTTATTCATGGGTTCGTGTTTCAACCCCGAAAGACCTGATGCAGTCCAACATCTTTTTTGATTTGAGAGGCGGGTGCGGGAATAACGATCTGGTGGATGAATTGCGGCTCTTTCTATTTGAATCGCTTGAGGGCTGGACAAGGTTTTTCAGGGATCTTGCGGTCAACGCTCTTGGTTTTAAACCCCCTTTAGGGTTTTTCAGGAATTTTGTTGTGGAATCAAAAGGCGAACACCGCCATAAACTGGATATCAAAAAATCCATGACGCCCATTGTGGATATCGCCAGAATCTACGCCCTCAACAACAACATTTCCGAAACCAATACCCAGGAAAGGCTCTACCGCCTTTACCTGGAAAAAGTCTTTGACGAAGAAACCTACAACGACCTGGATCAAGCCTACAGCTATCTCATGCATCAAAGGCTGAGCTGCCAGATCAAAAACATTTTAGAGGGGAAAAAGCCGGAAAACTATATGGATCCCAACAAACTCTCGCGCATGGACCAGACCATGCTCAAAGAAATCTTCAAACGGATTGAGCGGATGCAGACCAAATTGAGCCTTGACTTTACAGGATCAGCATAAAAAATATTATTTCGGGGGCTTTCAATCCTCCTCCGGTCCCACCGTCACGAGAATGTATTGCTCCGGAAGGATGGTCTCTTTCACCGCGCGGTTGACATCTTTTTGCGTCACAGATTCGATTTCCCGAATATACTTTGGCATATGATCATATCCAAGACCGTAAAGTTCATCCAGCGCCATCTGCATGGCCTGGCTGCCGTTGGTCTGCATGCCGATTTTGAGATTGCCCAAAAGATACCGTTTGGCGGCCGCCAGCTCTTTGTCCGTCAACCCTTTATCCCTTAACAGCGTCAGTTCACCAAAAATCGCCTTTTGAGCCTCTGGCAGTTTTTCAGGATCACAGGCCAGATAGACGCCGAATGCGCCGGTCTCAAGACCCGGGCTTCTAAAAGCGGTTACACTGTAGGCCAGGCTTTGCTTGTCTCTCAATTTGGTAAAGAGCCGCCCCCCCATACCGGAAAGGGCCGTGTCCACCAGGGCCATGGGCGGGTTGTTGCTGCTTTTAAGACCGGCCCCAAGATAGCCCACCGACAGGTGCGTCTGCGCGCCCGGGCGCTTCAGATGCGCCTTCCTGGGGCCTGTGAGCGGCGGCTCCGGCCTCAGTTCCGGCAGGGTGTTGTTGGACCGTTGAAAGGGCTCAAAAAGCGTTTCCAGGTAAGGAATCAGCTGGTCCCGGTCCAGGTCGCCCACAACGGCCAGCACGAAATTGGAAGGGATGCGGATGGATTCATACCAGGTTTTGAGGTCGTTTCGGGTGATACCGGAAATGGTTTCAGCTGTCCCTGTTGCCGGATGACCGTAAGGATAGTGGGGATAGAGGGTCTTGAAAAACAGTTCAAAAAGTTGGGCTGTGGGGCGATCCTTCTTGGCCCGAATGGCCGCCAGAATGTCTTCCCGAACCTTCTCAATCTCGCCTGAGGGAAAATCCACGTTCAAGATGAGATCGGAGAGAAGTTCCAGGCCCGCATAAAGGTCTTTGCTCAGAAATTTCCCGGATACCCCCAGGCTGTTGTTTCCTGAAAATCCTTCCAGGCTTCCGGCCCATGATTCTACCGTGTCCGCAATGCCGGCGGCGCTTCGCTTTTTTGTTCCCCGGGTCAACATTTCGGCCGCAAACCCGGATATGCCCCATTCACCTGGCTTCTCCAGCCGTTTACCGCCCAGAAACGCCCCCAGCAAGGACACTTCCGGCAGGCGATGATTCTCCTTGATGATGACCCGCATGCCGTTTTTGAGGACGACCATTTCACTGGCGTTTTTAGCTTCTCTGAACGAATTTTCCGGGGGTTGTCCTTTGGCCGGGGTAGCCTTAAAAAGCGACATAACCGCATCCGTTTCAAGGCTGATCTTTTCCCCAACAGGTGCCATGAGACCGATGGAAAGGTTTTCCGGCTGCAGATAGGTTCGTGCAACCCGCAGGATGTCATCAGCGGTGACCTGTTTTATTCTGGACAGATAGACGTCGGCATTATACATGTCACCGGTCATGGTCTGAAAGAACCCCAATGTTCTGGCCTGCCCGGCCATGTCTTCCATATCAAAGACAAATGAGGCTTCGGCCTTTGCTTTGGCCTTGCTGAGCTCCGATGGGGTCACCGGGGTTTGGGTCAATGTGGATATTTCTTTTCCGATGGCGGCGAGGGCCTGATCCAGCTTTTCCGGATGCAGGGTCGCATCCACTGAGAACAGGCTGGGATCCGCTAGAGCATAGGCGCCGGCACTGACATCATAAACCATATTGGCTTTCATTTTAAGCGCCTGGTAAAGCCGTGAGGTTTTGCCTCGGCCTAAAATAATCTCCAGGATATCCAGTGCATAAATATCCTCATGGGTCAACCCTGGAATATGCCAGCACAGATCCAGGTAGACTTGTTGAACACGCGCATTTTGAATGGTTTTTCTGAGTTCGGTTTGCGGCGGCTCCTTGGACCTGGCGGGAGTGGCGCCGGTTCTCTTGGGAAAATCCTTAACCCGTTTTTTGATGGACGAAAGGGCTTTTGATGTTTCAAAATCCCCCACTGCCACCACGACCATGTTTCGCGGGGTATACCATTTGTCCATATACGCAAGGATCATTTCCCGGTCAAAGGCGGAAATGGTTTTCTCATAGCCGATAATGGGCCTGCCGTAGGGATGTTTTTGATAAGCCAGCGCCATGATGGCCCAGCTGAGCTGGTTTTCGGGAATATCCAGAGAACGCCGGTACTCTTCAAGGACCACTTCTTTTTCTTTCTTCAGTTCCTCAGGGTCAAAAAGGGAATGCTGCACCGCATCGAGGAGGACATCAAACGCCGTATCCAAGTGAGCACTGTCAATTTCCACAAAGTAGACCGTGCGGTCAAAGGAAGTGTATGCGTTGATGCGACCGCCCGATGTCTCGATGGTTCGCGCAATTTCGCCGGTGTTTTTGGTGGGAGTCCCTTTGAAGATCATATGTTCGATCTGATGGGTGATCCCGGCTTCCTCGGGTGTTTCATTGGCACTTCCGGTTTTGACCCAGACCTGCACTGCCGCGACGGGGGCGCTGTGGTCTTGTTTAAGGATAACGGTGAGGCCGTCTTCAAGGATAAATCGCTTTGCCCCTTCGGTGACGGAAGCCGCATAAACCGGAGCCATCAAGAACATACTGAAAATGGCGCAGAGCAGGAAAAGAGAAATAAAGAACGGGAAATAATCCTCATGTTTTCTTTTATTAAAGACTTTCAAGACATTAGCCTCCATATGAACATTTTTGCAAGATATTGCATTTCTTTTTCGCTTGACACACAATATATGGTGGGTTTAAAAAGGAACTTCGCCAAACAGAATGTCTGCTGAAACGATAAAATTCATAATTCGCTCCAGTTTTGACTCACCAAATCATAACAGAAATTATAAACATCAACAGGAGAATGTCCATGGGTCAAAAAAGTAAGATTGTCTTTACAGAAGGAGAAGCTCTTGATCTGGGTTCTTACAGCTGGGATGACCGCCGATTTTCCGATCTTCTGGTCAAAGAGAACGCCATTAACCCGGATCAGGCCATGGACGTCAGCCGGTTTCTCAGAAAAGAAATCGCCCGGCTTGAACTTCAGAACATTACCATGCCCATCATCGAGCACATGATTGAAGCCAAATTTCAGGATTTCGGGCTCTCCAAAACATCGCCGGTACGATTGGACAAGTCTTTTTTTGTCAAACGGTGGCTTGATTTGTCCGACAACGCCATTCGGGTGCTGGAGAGACGATACCTTAAACGGGACAGGGAAGGACGGATCATTGAAAGTCCGGAAGAGATGTTTGCCCGAGTGGCCCATCATATCGCCCAGGCGGAGAAGCGCTACGGTGGAGAAGAACGGATTGGGGAAGTTGAAGCGGTCTTTTACAAGCTCATGACGGAATTCAAATTTCTCCCCAACTCCCCCACGCTTATGAACGCAGGCCGCGAACTGGGGCAACTGGCAGCCTGTTTTGTGCTTCCCATTGAAGACAGTATGGACGGTATTTTCGATTCCCTCAAAAATGCTGCGCTGATCCATAAATCCGGCGGGGGCACCGGATTCTCATTTTCCCGACTCAGACCCAAAAAAGCCCGGGTGGGCACCACCGGCGGCGTTGCTTCAGGGCCGGTCTCCTTCATGAAGATTTTCAATACCGCAACGGAGCAGGTGAAACAGGGGGGGACCCGAAGAGGTGCCAATATGGCCATTTTAAGGGTTGACCATCCGGATATTGTGGAATTCATTCATTGCAAAAAGAACAATGAAGAACTGAACAATTTCAATATTTCCGTGGGGGTCACCGACGCTTTCATGGAAAGCGTCAAGGCGGATACGGGCTACGACCTCATCGATCCCCGGGATGGCCGAAAAACAGGACAATTGAACGCAAAAGAAGTCTATGATGCCCTTACCCACCGGGCCTGGGAAAACGGAGATCCGGGCATCGTGTTTCTGGATAAAATAAACCAGGACAATCCCACACCGGGCCTGGGGGAAATCGAGAGCACCAATCCCTGCGGCGAGCAACCCCTTCTACCCATGGAGGCATGTAACCTGGGCTCCATCAACCTGGCCAAGTTTGTTATGGACACCGATGACGGCCCGGTAGTTGATTATGCGGATCTCAAAGCGGTGGTCTGGGAAAGCGTTCATTTCCTGGACAACACCATCGATATGAGTCGCTATCCCCTGCCGGAAATCGGCGACATGGTCAGAGGAAATCGAAAAATTGGACTGGGCGTAATGGGGTTTGCCGATCTTTTGTACCGGTTGCGAATCCCCTACGATTCTGAAAAGGCCCTTGAAACAGCCGAGGCGGTCATGGCCTTTATTCAGGAAGAATCCCACGAGGCGTCCCGTCAGTTGGCCGAAGAGCGCGGTGTTTTCGGCAATTTCGACAAAAGCATTTTCAAGGGGAGAAAGGAGTGTTCCTACCGGAACGCCACCACCACGACCATTGCGCCCACCGGCACATTGAGCATCATCGCCGGATGTTCCAGCGGTATCGAACCGCTCTTTGCCCTCAGTTTTGCAAGAAATGTCATGGACAACGACCGCCTGGTGGAAACCAATCCCTACTTTGAAAAAAGGGCAAAAGAAAAAGGCTATTTCAGTTCGGAATTGATGGATATTGTCGCGCAACAGGGGACCATTCACAACATCACAGAGATTCCCGAAGAAGACCGTGCTGTTTTTGTCACCGCCCACGACGTCGTGCCCGAGTGGCACCTGCGCATGCAGGCGGCATTTCAGAAACATACGGACAATGCGGTTTCTAAAACCGTGAACCTGCCGCGGGACGCAACCGTTGAAGACGTGAAAAAGGTCTACGATCTGGCGTATGCGCTTTCGTGTAAGGGGGTTACCATATACCGGGATGGCAGCAAGGAGAATCAGGTTCTCTCATTTACGGAAAAGGAAACGCAGCCCCATGGCCGGTTCATGACCGCCGTGCACGAACGCCCCGAAACCCTGCTGGGGTTCACCACCAAAATGATCACGGGCATGGGCGCTCTTTATGTCACCGTCACCGAGTTTGAAGGCCGGCCCTTTGAAGTCTTTGCCACCATCGGAAAATCCGGAAGGTCCACCACCGCCAAAACCGAGGCCATCGGCCGACTGGTTTCCCTGGCCCTTCGGTCCGGGGTGCGTGTGGAGAAAATCGTGGAACAGCTCAAAGGCATCGGCGGCGAACATCCCATTTTCCAGAAGGACGGTCTGGTTCTCTCCATTCCCGACGCCATCAGCCGTGTCCTTGAAAAACGATACCTGCAGGGTCAACCTGCCGTTAAAGGGAGCAAGAATGGAAAAAGTCTTTTGGGGGAGACGTGCCCCGAATGCGGCCAGACCATCAGTTTTGAAGAAGGGTGCATGACCTGTCATTTCTGCGGGTTCAGCAAGTGCGGATGAGGCAGGTATAAGGTTTAAGGTGTAAGGTATATGGGAGGCATTTCAATATTTGTTTAAAGCCTTACACCTTACGCCTAAGACCTTACACCTTCCCTGTTGACCGCCCGGTAACCAATGTCCTTACGGTAATACACCCCGTCCCATTGGACCGTTCGAGCCAGGTCATAGGCTTTTGACTGGGCTTCGCTGACCGTTTCTCCCAG
>JGI10211J34971_10003642_pt1 | contig 12321 bp, 15 predicted proteins | sample Etolagsediment_FD_34971 | JGI IMG/M metagenome (IMG submission 34971) | reverse complement strand
AATCTATGGAATATATGACTACTTTAAAGAAGAATAATAGAAATGATATGTATTACTATAATGCTGTTATCTATCTTTGGAACATTGCTTTTGATGCAATTCTACCTGGAGAAAACAACAAAGAAATAGGACATAGATAAAGACAATTATAGCACTGAATAAGAGTGCTATTATAGCACCGAAGTAGAGATGGATTCTAGAGTTTGTAGCACCGAATACCACCTCTAAATTACCCTGCAATCCTCATCAAATTACTCTTTAATTCTGCCATGGTTCTTCTCCAATTCTGCGGGCGTCGTCGCGCCTCTGTTTCCCGACAAAAAATACCCATAAATAATAATAAGATTTTTTCTTATACTTTGGCAGAATGCCATTAATCTATTTCTGCCAAAGTCCCAGACTCTACACCAATCAAATGGTGTTGAGCTTACAGAAGCAAAAAAACATCTTCTTTGGCAGAGTGGCATATTTCCAGTTCTGCCAAAGCGTTTAAAAACTACACCAATCAAATGGTGCAGATGGCAGAGTGGCATATAATGCCATCTTTGGCAGAAGAAGGCTCAAGAGGTTCTGCCAAAGCGTTAAAAAGTAGAGCCTATATATTAGAAGAACAAAAGAACAAAATAAAATTGGAGAACAGATATGTATAAGACATTAGATAAAATTAAGCCAGAGTCAGTAGTAAGAGCAAGTACAGGTGTTCCTGAGTTAGATTGGCTATATGGTAGCACCGAATGTAAGAATGGTAGCACCGTATGGGGAGTTCCTAAAGGAGCTATTACTTTGCTCAGTGGAGAAAGTGGAGCTGGTAAAAGTAGAATGTTGGCTACTCTTGCCGCTTCTTTGGCTAACAGAGGGTTCAGAATTCTATATGCTCAGACAGAATATACAGCAGCCCAGATGGCGGCTAGGATAAGCGGAGCAGGTGTTCAAGAGAAGAAGAATTTTGCTATATTAGATAAAAGAAGTCTTGTAGATATATCTAAGGCATCGGAGCAGTTTTTTCCACATTTTATTTTTATTGATAGTGTAAATGAATTGGAAGAATATGGTTCAGGTTCTAAGAGGTACATCAATAATATAGTAGATGGTTGTAAGGATCATATTGGTCTCAGAGATATGTGCAAAAAGTTAGGCTGTCATATAGTGTTAGTATCTCAATTGAATCAGAATGGTAGTATCAAGGGTAGTACTACTCTTCCTCATTTGGTAGATATAGCACTGAATTTACATAAGACGGAGTGTGAGGGTCTTGTAGCTCTTGCAGTAGGTATAAAGCACAGATATGGTCGTACAGGAAAGAATATGTTTTCTTTTTGGAGTCACACTGACAAAGGTTTAGTATGTACTTCAAATCACAGGTCAGAGGACCCCAAATGGGTCCAGAGTATGGGTAGATAAGAAGAATTAAATTTTTTCTTATTTCCGCGAAAAAAGAATAGGAGTATAAGATGAAGACAAAAAAGATGAAATTAGGGACATCGGTATGTGTTTTTTGTAAGCATTGTGTTCCAGATGAAGAGTATCGTGCGGATTGGGAAGATAATTGTATCTCTGCTTTTTTGTGTACTAATTGTCCTAATCAAGAGGTTGTTCATCCAGTTACTGGTAGAAGGTTATATATTTCTTATTCAGAGAAGCCAGTGAATGAAGCTTTAGATATTATGAATGGGGATTTTGAATACAACAAGAAAGATAAAGGAGTTAATATAGATATAGAGTTTTCATCTCAAAAATATCAATATTGTTGTGAGATTAATAGGTGGGGTTATTGTAAGGATTTTGTACGTATTTCTAAGAAAAAAGAAGAAGAGAGATTTGGTAAAATAAAAAAGAAAGATATTTCAGTTTTATTTAAAAAAGCTCTTGACAAAGATAGTTAAATATGTTATATTGTCTGTATCCTCCAAAAGCTGGAGTGGACTGAGGGGCATATAATGCCCTTCGGTCCCTTCGGTAAAAAAAGTTGGAAAAAGTACTTGACAGAGATTGCCAAATCTGGTATACTGTATATTATGGACGTTTCATTAAATAGTGGTAAGATTTGAGAGAGTCCCACCTCTATTGATGTTCGAAAAAGAGAGTGGGGAAGAGCTTTTAGTCCTTCCCCTTCTCTGGATATTAAGGAAGATGATTTTTAGTTTTTCGTTAATAGGAAGAAGAGATTTGCCAGTTCTACTCTTCTTTTTATATATTTTTTTTAAAAAGTGGCAAAAAAGTTAAAGAAAAAAGAAGGATTTTTCCGAGGTATATAAAATAGAGTATTAATAGAAATATTGAAAGGTCCCAGAAGATGGCTACTCTACTAATTATCGACAATTTAAAACTCAGACAGCACGAAGGCTCGATGGCCTCTTGTAAGGTGCAGTCTTATCGCTTAGTCGATAGTTGGTTTGCCCAAGAATCACCTAATACAGGAGGCAGCGGGTAGGCGCTTTTGACCATATATAGTTTCTCGTTCAAAGGCGGCTTCCCAAAAAGAAGTTGCCTTTTTTAATGGTAGAGTATTTTGCCAAAGTATAAAAAAGTAAAGACAGAGTATTAGAATCCCATGGTGTAATGGTAGCACAGAAGTTTGATCTTTAAAAATTTAATAGAGTTATCCTTTTAATAGGGGAGTAGTTCAATTGGTAGAACAATGCGTTTTGGTCGCATAGGTTGCTAGGTTCGAGTCCTGCCTCCCTTGTTTATTTTTACACACTCGAACCAAATAAAAGAATTAGGATATGTTGGAACGGGAAGAAAATACAATGTAAGTGATAACTCTATTCGTAAATGGTTGAAATAGTGATTGTTTAAAAAGTAAATAAGAGACAACGTTGTACACCTAAGCTCAAATAGCGTATGGGTAGCCCATTGCCTTAGTTTCTACGGAGATTAAGGGTAGGAGGTGAGTAGTTCTATAGACGTATAGAACGTGATTATTCTTTTTACCAGGGTAACGTTCAAGGTGAGACGTGCTTGGCTGTTAACCAAGAGTAGGCAGGTTCGATTCCTGCCCCTGGTGTTAAAAATAATTAAAGGATATTCCCAGATTATTCAGAATAATTAATAGATAATGTTAATTGTTATGGAGATAGGGAATATGTCAAAGCAATCAGATCAAGTTAAAAGATGGCGTTTACGAACAAAAATAAGATTAATGGAATATAAGGGAAATAAATGTAAGATATGTGGATATAATAAAATAGAATATCCATCTGCTTTTGATTTTCATCATAAAGACCCAGGAGAAAAAGATTTTGGGCTTAGTTGTAAGGGTAGATGTTTTAGTCTTGAAAAGTTAAAAAAAGAAGTAGATAAATGTGATTTATTATGTTGTAGATGTCATCAAGAATTACATGATGAAGAACATTGGGAAGAAAGAAAAAAAATATTAAGTGTTAGTAGAAAAAGAGTGACAAAAGAAATTAATTGTTCTTTTTGCGGGAAAAAGTTTAAACAAAAACGAAAAGAACAAAAATACTGTTGTGTTGAATGTGGTAGAAAAAGTATTAAAACGACAGCACAATATGATGTAGAGCAATTAAAAATTGATATGCAAAAAATGAATTATAAAGAAGTTATGCAGAAGCATAATATTAAAAAAACTTCTTTATATAGATTAATTGCAAGTTAGTTCTATAATAAGTAAATAGGGGTCCAGAGATGGGCACAAAATACTGTATTTTATCGTAGGGGAGATAGATTTTGCAATATGTGGACAAAATTTTGTCTATGTATAGCTATAAATCAGGTCTTCTCTGCGTTCTTTGTCCTATAGCTCAATGGCAGAGCCCGTCACATTGTGGCGGTGATGCAGGTTCAACTCCTGCTAGGACTTTATGGGACCTTAGTTCATTTAGCAGAACACCGTGCCGATAACGCGGAGAGGGTGGAGCATAACCATCAGGTCCTAATAAATTATTTATTTTGCCAAAATTAAAAAAAACAGGCGATTGGTGTAGTTGGGAACACATCTGGTTTACACCCAGAAGAGCCCCAGTTCAATCCTGGGATCGCCTATATTTGACGGGTTGATTTGAAAAGAGGTATTCTTCCCATTAATTGGGGAGTGGATTATAACAATTGGTAGAGTATTATTCGTATTTCTAGCACCGTATCCGTCACTTTTTTTGGTCCTATAGTTCAGTCTGGTTAAGAATACTAGGTTGTCAACCTAGAGACACGAGTTCAAATCTCGTTAGGACCGTTTTGTACTAAGATATGCCCTGGCAGTGGCCTTTCGGTATGGCGATGCTTTAAAGAGAATCAGGGATAACCGAACTTAGTACATTTTTGGGGAGTAGGAGATAGATGGAAAGAATATTATTACGGATAAAATAAGGGTGTCCGCCAGAGTTGGAGAGCTGGGGAAGTCTGTAAAACTTTTGCCTAACCGCTAAGTAGGTTCGAATCCTATGACACCCATTCTTCAGCATGCGAATTACCGCTTACTTGCAAGGTGTTGGAGATTTTTGGATGAGCAAGCAGATTGGTGACTGCAGCACTTTGCTAAAGTGTCGAGCTGTAAAAAGCCTTGTGCGTTCAAATCGCATCTCATCCGTATTTATTAACTCATTTATAATATTTTTTATTATTTTATATTATGGCTCAAGACTATAAAGAATTAAATTGGTAGGTCAACCCGATAGTTGGCGACGGGACCTGTCTTGAAAACAGGCGAGCCTTAAACGGCCTTTAGAGTTCGACCCTCTAACCTACCGTTGTGCTTTTCCGTTATACCCTTTCGGGTATTATAGCACTGAATTAGGTAATTAGTAATAGTAATATTATCTTATTTAGGGAATATTTATACCCTTTCGGGTATTATTTTGTTTTCCGCTTTTTTATTTTACTTTTTACTTGACATAAGTAATTAGATCTGGTATAGTATATTTCATACTTAGTTCTGTTGCAAGTTAATAGAGAACCCAAAAGCACTATACAGTTATTTTAGCTGTTTTTAGGGCAATAGTAAGTTTATAGACAACCTGAAAGCGCTATACAGCTATTTAGCTGTTTTTAGGGCAATTGATATATAGTCCTTCACTAGAGGCGTTCTGTCTCTTATCCCTACAATAACTCATATGACTTTTGAAAGAACGAATAGAGTTAAAGCTATATATTATTGCCCTGTTTTATTTTTTTATTTATACAGGACTCATTTTTTATTAAAGGAGTCCTGTCAATTACTTCGAATATATAAATATGATATTATATAGGAGAAAGTAATATGAGTAAAAGAATTCGTACTAGTCCAATATGGTTAATGCCTAAATCTGAATTTCAGAATTTAGTTCAAAATAGTAAAACAATTGCTGAAATTATAAGATATTTTGGTTTTGCAGAAAGCTCCAGTATGTATACTATGATAAAGCAGAGATGTGTAAAAGATAATATTGATTATTCTCATATCCCTCTTGGTATAAATAGTAATAAAGGAAGGACTTTTCCTAATAGGGCTATTCCATTAAAAGATGTTATGGTTAAGAATTCTACCTATAGTAGAGGTAATCTTAAAAAAAGGTTACTTAAAAAAAGAATATTAAAAAACAGATGTTCTATATGTGGTCAAGGGCCAATCCATAATGGAATAAAATTAGTTATGGTTCTAGATCATATAAATGGTATTAGAAATGATCATAGATTGGAAAATTTAAGGATGTTATGTCCTAATTGTAATAGTCAACAAAAAACTTTTTGTGGAAGAAATAGTAAGATAAAGAAGAAAAAATATTTCTGTAAAAATTGTGGTCAAAAAGTAGATAAAGGTTCTACATCCCAGTTATGTAAAAAATGTTATGACATCAGGCAAAGGAAAGTAGATAGACCTTCTAAAGAGCAACTGTTAAAAGAAATAGAGGAAACAAATTATTGTGCTGTTGGTAGGAAATACGGGGTTAGTGATAATGCTATAAGGAAGTGGTTAAAATAGTTCTGCTGCGGTAGACGAATTGGTAAAGTCGCCAGACCTTCAATCTGGACATATGAGGGTTCGAGTCCCTTCCGCAGTATTAATGGTGGACAAACTTGCTTATGTGTGTAGGCAAGTATTAATTGAACATTAAACTTTGTATGCTTATAATCACAAATCTATGTCCACCATTTTTAAGATTTTTATCTTTTATGTCGAAAAAAAGAGTATGAAGAAAATAGTGTTTTTAATTCGCAGAGACAAAGAATATTATTTAAATTCTAAATTAAGTGTTTTAGAATTAAAGTTTAAGTTTTTTGAAGGTCTTAAGGATAAGATATCTGCTTGGAATTTCTTTTTTGGTATGAGATATACTGATTTCAAAAAGAGATTAGCAGATATAGCCTTTTCTACTGTAATTAAGAATAAGATGGATGCTTTATATTCATGGAGTGATTGGGAAGTTATATCTGATTTAAAGGATGACACATGGATAGTTCCAATTGATGAAGATGATTGGGTAGTTCCTGATTTAGCTGATGTTCTGAGAAAAGAAGAAGATCATAAGATGTATTATTGGAAGAATCTTAAAATAGATCAGGAGGGAAATAGTTTTATAGAGAAGATAGATATAGATAGGCATAAGAAATTTAGTAAATTTAATTGTATTGCTAGTTGTGCATATTCTCTTCAGCTTCCTCAAAAAACTACTTTGATACATGCTCATGATTTAGCAGATGAAGCTATGGGCAAGGATGCACATCAGATAGATAAAACATTATCTGTTAACATAAAGAATATAAGTTCTTTATCTTATATGGTTTTGCATGTAAAATCTATTGAAGATTTATTAGTGCATACCAGAGAGAAACATTTAGTAAAGATGACAGAGAATTTAGAATCATTTTCATCTGAAGTAGATCAATATAATGACTTACTGAAGGAGTTATATGATTCTTGCAAGATATAAAGCGGGTTGAAGATTAAGTGTTATCGAAAATGACTATTTCACAAATGCGCTTTTTCATATTGTATCCGCTATTTTGCTCCGTTCTTCTAGTGGCAAGGATAGATGGTTCTCAGCCATCAGGCAGGAGTTCGACTCTCCTACGGAGTATTAAAATGGGTTGATGACAGTGAGTTATCGAATACAGATTAGCGTTACTGATTCAGAAGCAAGAGAACACTCGGGATGAGGTGAGACCAACCGCCAATATAACTGAGGAAGAGACTTGTGGACCTTCCAGTACAAACTGAAAGCACTATTAGTTTAAAGGCAAGGTTAAACTAATAACAAGTTCAGATTAAAAATAAGGTAAAGTTCTTCTACTTTCCTCATTGTTATAAATGTATCCATTTGTTGGTCATGGTAGAGTAGCATAATTGGCAAATGCACTAGCTTCATAAGTTAGGTTATACAGGTTCAAATCCTGTCTCTACTAATTACCGCGGAGTGGAGCAGTCTGGTCAGCTCGCGTGGCTCATAACCACGAGGTCGTCATAAACGGTTCAAATCCTACCTCCGCAAATCTATAAAAAAGATAAGACTATAGCAAATCGTTGATAATTTTTTTTACATTGTTAAAAGCTTTTTTTAATATCTTATCATTAGATACTAAATCTGTGATAACTATTAAATTAATATTCTTATTTGATGCTATTTTAAGTTTTTCAGAGTCTTTATTTTGTATTTTATTTAATTTAGTTTTACCGTAGATAGGTTTAAAATGTACTATACCGTTCCATTCTATAGCTAGTTTAAGAGAGGGTATGGCAATATCAACTTCTAATCCATCTAACATAGTTTTATCATTTGCTAATATTTTTAGTTGTGGGAATTCTTTAACTAGAAGATTATAAAACTTTTTTTCTATTTTAGATCTACGGGATTTTCTTTTAAGTTTATTATTATAAGAAGCGGCACAAGATTGAGAACAAAAAGATTTGCCTGATATAGATTTTCTTTTCTCGGATGGAGATATTGTAATAGATTTATCACAATATCCACAATTATCCTGTAATAAATTCTTTTTACTTATATTATGATAGTAATTACTTTTACATTGTTGAGAACAAAAAAACAGTGTTTGATTACGTTTTTTAGCAACATAATAATATTGTTTTGGTTTTTTACATAAGATGTCACAATTATCACAATTATAAACATAATATTTTGGTATTAATTTTATTTTAGCCATATTTTTTCCTTGACAATTAAATATATTTATTATATAATATAATTATGTAAAATATAGCAAAGTCCTTTATTTATTTTTAAGTAAAACCTACTTTTTGCTATTATTTAGAAATTTAAACGGGTTGAATGTATAGAGTTATCGGTTAAACAATTGGTTCGATTCCAATCAATCTGTCCTCGGGCAGTGAGATAAAGCAGCTCTTGCAGTACTGTATCCGTTTTCTTTAAAAAATAGTGAATGCCAGCGATTAATATTAACAAAAATTTACAAAAATTTGGTTTGATTTAATCACCCATCCGAGCTGGCTTCACTTTTTATAAAACNGATCTATTAGGTCGTGCGGGGAGCGTTAAAACATAACACGTCCGTTAGACCTGGTAGAGCAAGGTAAGTATGAAGCGAAATCACTGGCTAAGAATTACATCTAGCTAAATTATTGAAATTGTGAGCTTCGGCACAGCAACGCTGACATACTTATTTTGCTCATTAACGGGGTGTAGCTCAGTTTGGATTAGAGCGCACGGTTTGGGTCCGTGAGGTCGCACGTTCGAGTCGTGTCACCCCGATCTAAGTGGGTTGATTAGTAAAACGTTATCGCATTCGGAAAATAAATAAAGGATTTATAAGTGATAACATAGAATATAAGGTATAAATTATTATTTTTTGGAGAAAAAATATGCCTTGTAAAGATAGGGAAAAAAGATTACAAAGTTGTAAAAGGTGGAGAGAAAAAAATAAGAATAAATTAAGAAGAGAATATCAAGCAGATAAAAATGGCATAAGAACTCGCCGCATGCTTCAAAGGAAAAAGAATAAATTAGCTTATTTTCAAGAAAAACTTAAATTAGAATGTATAAGATGTGGTGAAAATCATATTGCTTGTCTCGAATTTCATCATATCGATAAATCAGAAAAAGAATTCAATATTTCTGAATTACATAGATATACTTTAAAAAAAATCAAAGAAGAAATGCAAAAATGTATTGTTCTATGTTCTAATTGTCACAAAAAAGAACATTGGGATAACAATAAAATAAAAAACTTATTAAATGATATTAAACGATTAGAAGATCTTAATAGAAGTAAAAGAAATAGTAAAATTAAAAAATGTAGAGATTGCGGGAAAACAGAAGATGAAGTAGAATTTGTAAAAAGAAGACTTTTTTGTATAAATTGTTATAAGCAATACCAAAGGAACAAAATGAGAAATAGAAGAAAAACAAAAAAGGAAGAAATTTATGTATGATTTAGCGGTAATATTTATGCAGGGAATATACTTCTTAATAAGTCTTCAGTGGGGTTTATGGAAGGCTAAAGAAGCCAGGGTTCTTTATTCACGAGGAATATTTAGTAGAATACTCACAGCATCATTTCACACAATTATAGCACCGATATCGATGATTGTAGATCTGTACAAGTAACAGAAGTTAACATTAATGTTATCTTCTGTTGCACTGATTTGGGGGGTTAGCTCAGTTGGAATGAGCGAAAATAATTAAAGGTATTTAAGCTATTATGTCGAATATATAGATATAGAATTATTTATATAGGAGAATATAATGCAAGAGAATACTTTAAGAGAATTAGTTTCCCAGGGTAAAAGTACTTATCAGATAGCATCAGCATTAAATATTAGTCAAACTAATGTAAGGTACTGGTTAAAAAAACTTGATCTAAAAACATCTCCTTCTTATTATTCCCGAAAAATAAAATGTAAACTTTGTGGGGAAAAAGATATAGAAAAGATGATGATTAAAGGGGGTGGTAGAAGAGCAAAAACTATTTGTAAAAAATGTCACAATATCAGAACGATAGAGAGGCAGAGAAAAAACAAAAAAGCAGCACTCGAATATAAGGGAAACAAATGTAAAAGATGTAATTATAACAAATGCACTGCTGCATTAGAATTTCATCATAGAGATCCAGGTGAGAAAGATCCTAATTGGATTAATCTTAGATCCTGGAGTCTAGATAGGATTTATAAAGAACTTGATAAATGTGATTTAGTATGTGCTAATTGTCATAGAGAAATTCATTATGGGGACATAGTGTAACGGGAACACAGGACCCTTGCAAGGTCCAACTCCGAGTTCGATTCTCGGTGTCTCCACTTAAGGGTCATTGGTGAAACTGGGATCACAACTGATTTGCACTCAGTAGTTGCGGGTTCGAGTCCCGCATGTATCCATTTGGGGATGTAAGGACTTTACTCTTACGGACAGGTCGCCGTAAGATTTGGGTTCGACTCCCCTACCCTCCACTTTTTTTACAATTCCTGAGGAAGAGTTTTTTTTTGCCAGCATAGCTCAATTAGGCAGAGCACCTCTTTTGTAAAGAGGATGTTGATGGGTTCGATTCCCTCTGCTGGCTTATTTAAGTATTTTTTTAGTTAAATAGGACCAATAGCTGAGGCAGTTTAGCGCGACCCTGAAGAGGTCGAGACGTTGGTGCAATTCCATCTTGGTCCATTTTTTGCCAAAGAGTGAAAAACTGTATTCTATAAAGGGGTCCTTAGTTTAGTTGGTCTAAAACAAACGGCTCATAATCGTTAGATCCTCAGTTCGAATCTGAGAGGACCCAGTTTAACTAAAATATTGTTTTGATGGAGATGAATAATGGCGAAAACATTAAAAACCACACTGGAGCAAACAGAAGCTGCTCTGAAAATGGTAGAGGCAGTTATGAAAGATGATGATTATAGACAAATAACTGTCAGAAAAGATGGGAAGAATGTTGTTGTAAATATACTTCTTGCTAGATAAGAATCTATTTTAGGAGATGAATAATGGCACGAGGAAAGAAAACTTGTCCAAACTGTGGCACCGAATTGGGTGCCAGAACCCAGCTCTGCAAATGTGGTTATCACTATCCCTCTAATAAAGTGAATAAGGATCTTTTAGTGGGGAAAAAGGAAGCACCGAAAAAGAAGACGACCATGGGCAGAGGTAGAAAGAAGTGTCCTGACTGTAACGCAATTGTAGGAGTAAGAACTACAGAGTGCAAATGTGGACATGATTTCTCTACTAAAGCAGAAGTTGTAGCACCGAAGGAGGAAGCAGAAACTGTAGCACCGAAGAAGACCAGAAAAGAAAGAGAGTTAGAAGAGTTGCTTCAGCATGTTAGGACGCATCCATATGAACCCACTCCCAGGATGACTCCAGATGAGCACGCTGATAGGATACTTAGTTATGGTAGAGACAGGGCTCTAAATTTATTAAAGCAGCATAAAAATGGATGTAATTGGGGTTATGTTAATTGGAAGAAAGTAGAAGAGGGATTAAAAAATGGAACGTATTAAATTAAATTACTTTAATTGTAAAAATTGTAAGAAAAGTAAAATTTCTGTAATAGATCGTTTACTTGTATTTCTCAAATTAAACAAAGATCCTCAAATACAATGTTTATGTTATCCAATGTATAATGATAAAAATAGAAAAATTAAGAATACAGCATTTGGAAAAAATGTAAAGGTAAAAGGGAGATTTGTTCCATCGAGGTTAATTCGTTTTTATGATGAAACTGATGATACTTGTAGTAGATTTGAAGCAAAATTAAAAAAATAGGTTTTTATGTTACTTTTGAAGATATTTTTCCACTATTTAAGTAAAGAGTTTATTTAAGGAGATAGATATGGGTCCTTTAAAATGTACTAATTGTGGTAAAACATTAACATCAAAGAGTTATAAAGACTGTGTTTATTGTCATAATTGTCTTAATATTCTAATGACACATGAGAATAAGGCATATGATAGAATGTTTTATGAATTATGTAGATATGAAAGAATTGCTCCATCTATAGAAGAGGAGTAGTGATGGGTCTGTAACTCAATTGGCTAGAGTACCACACTTTTAATGTGGGAGTTGGAGGTTCAAGTCCTCTCAGACCTAATAGGGGGAGTATTGAGCAATTGGCTGCTCGGATGGCTGTAACCCATCTGTCGTAAGGCATTGTAGGTTCGAATCCTGCTGCTCCCAATTTATGTCCAAGGTAGTGTAATGGATTAGCACGAAAGTTTGTGGAACTTTCAGAGCGAGTTCGAATCTCGTCCTTGGTCCTTTTTGTGCGAGATCCCAAATGGCTAGGGTGCGAGCTGCAACCTCGTAAAATAGTGAGTTCGATTCTCACCTCGCATTATTTAATCCCCGCAGGTGTATCGGTTGCATCCGACATTTCCAATGTTGTGGGCTCAGTTCGATTCTGGGGCGGGGAATTATAATTTAAAAAAT
>JGI10211J34971_10003641_pt1 | contig 12324 bp, 12 predicted proteins | sample Etolagsediment_FD_34971 | JGI IMG/M metagenome (IMG submission 34971) | reverse complement strand
GATGGTTCAATTTTATATCGAGAAATGATTTAAGGGCGTATTACCATAAGCATCCCCGATATTAAATAGTTAATTAAAAATATGGTAATATGATTACCTAAACAATTTTGTTAACATTTGGTAAAAATCCATTACCATACCATGCCTTTTACTACCGTGCACTTTCGGGATTTCGTATCGTAACCTACTAAAAAAAATTTGGAGTTTCATTACCATTATTTGGATATGGTAAGGAGAAGCTTGTCAAAAGTTATGGTAAGCATTACCATAAAAATGGTATTACCAGCCATCTAGAAGTTTTCGCATTACCATAAACATTACCATAACCCCCAAAAAACCACTCAGCTTCTCATTACCATAGGTACTTGCATTACCATGGCACTTTTTTATGGTAATGGAAAGGTTTTAGTTTTTTTACATATCATTACCACCCCATGGTAATGATATGGTAAGTAGAGTCTCAAAAGAAGCTTCCCGCATTACCAGACCATTACCATAAAATTAAAAAAATGCAAAAACTTATTTAGTACCATAAGCCTCTAAATTGTGAACCATCGCCGACAAAAGTGTCTTACCATAGTACCATATTTTTTTAAAAATGTTAACTTTTTATAATTTTTCATAATACCATGTATGGTAATGGTTATTACCATAACATAAAAAAACTGACATGCTTAAAATGGTATTTTATTACCATACAGTACCATAATTTTTTAATATTTTTAAAAACTTCTTTATTACGATACAGTAAAAGTGAGAACGGGGGTATTGGATTTTAGAAAAAAAACGAGTTGACCATTTTTTTTCTTGATGTTTTTTTACATTTCCTGATATACCATATTTTAATTTTATGGTAATAAAAAATTTTAAATAAAAAAGCTTATGGTAATGTTCAATACCAAGAACGATGGTTCTAAACGTTTTATTACCATTTCATCCCTTATTTTTTATATTTTATTATTCTTTTTTCTTTTTTTTTATAAAAATAAATAATAAAAAGATAATATAAATATGATAAAATATAATTAATATCAAGAAAACATAAAAAAACACGGTAAATGACTAAATTTAGTCACCGCTTTCTGAAAAAAAGGTAGGGACTTCTAGGAGCGTTTTTTTAACTAGGGGAAAAAATCAAAATCTCAACCAACTATTGCATTTTTCATTTTTTGCACAAAAAAGGTATGCGGAGACTACTACTTTTAAGTAACGTTTTATGGTATGGGGCGATGGTTCATATTACCATATTATGGTAATGAGACATAAAATTTTAAAAAGTAATTTATTACCACTGGTAATGATTTTACCCGTTTTTACCCGTTTTACCCGTTTTTGTTTTTACAATGATTTAAAGCATTTTTGCAGTATTTAAAATAAATGGTGCTGTATGTATGCGAAAAATGTGGAAAAGAATTCACCCATAAAAACGATTGGAGAAGACACCAAAAAATAAAATCTAATTGTATCGAAAAATCTTATTACCATAAAAATGGTAATAACCAAAATTCTGACCCACCGCCACAAAATATGGTAAGATGGGGGGGTCCAGACCCCGTGGATATCCGTGGAATACGTGGTTCGAACGGTAATATCGGGCCTTTTCATTACCATCAAACATTACCAAAAACTCAAACGACGACCCTAGGAACGATGGTTCATTACCATGATGGTAATAAATCCGATAAAAATAGGCCAAATTTGCGAGCAAATCAGCTATTACCACTTACCATAAATGGCTCAGGTGTTCCGGAAAATAAAAACGATAGTACCATAAAATGCTCATATTGCGGAAGGCAATTAAAAAATCGGTTTTCGCTAAAACGCCATTTGCGGACATGTAATCAGGCACCGCTCACAATTGAACATCTGGATGAGATAAAGACCACGTTAAGGAACGAGTTACAGAAAAATAAATCAAACGACCCGATTTCCATTACCACCAATACCATAAATCAGAACCAGACGAATATTCAAAATAATATCATAGTGGTAAATGGTAGTGAGCGACATATTAGGAAGTTTGGTAATGAAGATATACATCATATTACTGATGAAATATTGAGTAAAGCGATAGAATGCCCCCAAACAGGTATTTTAAAACTGATACAACAGATTCATTTTAATAAAAACACTCCACAAAATCAGAATATTGCCATGACAAATAAGAGAGACCCTTATTTGGAAGTATTTAATGGTGAACAATGGGAAAAACAGGACAAAAAAATTGCAATCCAAAACATGATAACTGCTAAAAAAGATATTATGGATGATTTTATAGAAGAACGCACAGAAAAAAATTTGTTGTCCGGATTTATTAAAGATAATTACGAAAGATTCTCTGAAATGCTTGATACATATGTTAGAGAATCACTCACAGATTACGATGATAATATGAAATATCGGATTGCAAGAAATTGCCAAAAATTGTACAGACAACTTTTTAAACAAGCAGAAATTATGCTTATTAATAATATTAAAAATAAGAAAGATTTGGAAAACTTTGAAAAAGACCCAATTAAATTTTTGGAAAATTTAGATTAAAAATTTCACACAATATCTAAATAATGTCCGATAACTATATTTGCACTAAATGTTTTAAAAAATTTGACAGAAAAAGCAACTATATCCGCCATATTCACCGTCTTAGTCCTTGCAATAAAAACACCATCCATTTTACTAAAGTACAAAATCCCGAAAATCTTAAAAGATTCGTTAAAAATTTCTTCCCAACTGATAACATTAAAGTTGCAAGCGAACTTGTACGACAAAACCTTTTAGAAAAAAAATATTTCTGCGAATATTGTGGCAGAACATTTAAAAACTCTACCTATTATAACCGCCATATCAATGAAATGTGCATTAAACACACCCAATTAGAACAAGATGTTATTAAATATAAAATAAAAAAAATGGAAAAAATTAAAAATGAAAATACTGAACTTAAAGAAAAAATTTATGATACACTTAAAACATTACCAAGATATACCATACAAGATGGTAAAGTAATAAATGTTGAAAAAGATTACACCCCTTATTATGAACAACAAAATATTTTGCCATTTGGTGAAGAAGTTGTTGACCATTTAACGGAAAAATTTATGAAAAAAATGATAATGAATCCAGAACCCGGATTAGTTAATTTAGTTAGAGTAATCCATTTTAATCCAAATTTAAAACAAAACCGTAATATTTTTATGAAAGCAAAAAGAACCAATTTTATTGAAATGTTCCGTAAAAAAGGATGGGCTACTTTACTTAAAAACGATGCTCTACAAAATATTATTGCCTCCAAAAAAGACGTTATGGATGAATGGATTGAACTATTAATTGAAAAAGGATTATTAAAAGATAAATTTATAACAAAATATGAACAATGGAGCCACGGTTTAGACCGATATATTAATCATCTTGTATTTGATACCCCATTTAATCAATCCCTTAAAGCTTCCAAAATTGCTTACGAAAAAATGTGTAAAATGATTACAATCCTTTTTTTAAACAACAAAAAAATTGAAGTCACCTACACACCCGAACAAATGATTGAAGAAAACAATCCCAAAAAAACCGGAGATGTTGAATTCCAAATTTACAACTCTAAAGACTATAAATCAGATAATGAATCCGAAAATGAAGGACAATTGGAAAATGATTTCCAAATTCAAGAAATAATTGACGATGAATCTGCGGAAGACTTTACAGTAAAAAAACTTTAGCATTATATATTATGTATCGTGCAATTTTCAGACGCATCAAATCTATCATCCCCAAAATATCCGAAACCGAACTCATTGCCCTCAAATCCGGTGGCACCAGCATTGACAAAAATATTTTTTCCGGAAAAGTCCCCCAAAATCTTCTTACATCTCAAGATAATACCCTTAATAATGTTGAAGAAAAACTTTTACAAAATAATACACCAAAATTATTACAAGAATGTGGGCAAAATAATATATATCCTTCAACAAAAATTTACGATACACTCCAAAAAATCGGCAAATATGGATTCTTTGGCCTTATAATTGACCCCAAATATGGTGGCCAAAAAGTCTCCGTAAATGCTCAGGCTCGTATTCTCACTAAAATTGCATCATACAATCCATCATTAGGTGTCGCTACTATGGTACCCAACTCCTTAGGCCCCGGTGAGTTACTCCAGCATTATGGAACCGAACAACAGAAAAATAAATATCTGCCTAAACTTGCCACTGGTGAATTAGTCCCATGTTTTGGTCTTACTGGTCCTAACAATGGCTCAGATGCAACCGGAAGCATTGACACCGGAAAACTTAAACTTATTAACGGAAAACGTGTAATTGAAGTAACCATTAATAAAAGATATATTACATTGGCACCTGTTTCCAATTTAATTGGTGTAGCATTTCGCCTTGAAGACCCCGACAATCTTTTACAATCCGGTTCCGATGGAATTACTCTCGCACTTCTGGAAAAAGGACATAAAGGTTTACTTCAAGAAACTCACCATAATCCTAATAATGCCGGTTTTCCCAATGGAACCCTTAAAGGAACATTCCAAATTGAATTAGACCAAATAATTGGCGGAGAAAAAATGGCAGGTGAAGGATGGAAAATGTTAATGGAATGTTTATCTGTTGGTCGTGCTATCTCTTTACCTGCAACTGCCAATGCTACTGCAAAAACTTGTGCATATGGTACATATTTATACGTTCAAAACCGTAAACAATTTAAAATCCCAATTGAAAAAATGGAGGGCGTCCGCAATAAAGTATTAGATTCATTGTACAATAGTTGGATAATTAATGCCGGTATTCAACACACCAATTCTATATTGGATTCTGGTGTGGCTCCTTCTGTTATTTCTGCAATTATGAAACAACAAACAACAGAAAGAGCAAGAAATGTTCTTAATGATAGTATGGATATATGGGCAGGCTCTGCTATTTGCACAGGACCTAACAATTTTATGACAAAATTTTATTTGGCAAGTCCTGTTGGTATAACTGTTGAAGGTTCTAATACATTGACAAGGTCACTGATGATTTTTGGACAAGGATTAAATAAATCACACCCACATATTTATGATATTTTCCAAACAATTCAGAATGATGACTTGCAACAATTTAAAACTCACTTTAATAAAATTGTAAAACATAGTTTAAGTTCTTACAAAAATGCACTGACAAATAGCAACCAAACAGAAAGAAGATTGGAGAAATTAACTTATAAATTCGCCAATTTAACTAATTTCGTTGCATTACAAGGTGGAAAAATTAAATCAATGCAGACAGTTTCTGGAAATATGGCAGATATTTTATCTAATATTTATTTGGCATATTCTGTAATATGGTTCCACAACAATTATTTACCAACGGAAACTCAATGGCGCAATTATTGTATTGATAAATTGTGCCAAGAAGCTGAATATAAATTAAACGAAACAATTGCTAACTATCCTCAACCACTTTTACAATCAATCCTTAAACCAACAATGGTTAAAATTAATTATAACGACTATAAAACAAACAATAAAATCTGGAATACAATTCAAACAACTCCAGAAATAATAAAATTTTTAAAAGAAGATATTTATTACGAAAACACTGTGATTGAAAAATTGGAAAAATTACAATCACTCTCTGGTAAAGAATATGAACAATTATATCAAGATATAATAAGTGTTGGTGAATATCCTAATGATGTTTAGTGTAAATATAATAAGCAATTAAAAATAATCCGTAACATATTGCACCAATACCAAATGCTAACTCACCAGCATGTGATTTGTATTTTCCATGAATTTCTAACATCCATAAAATAAAAAATAATGCAGCAACACTTAAATGAATAAACATCATATTTCTGGCGAATTTAGAAAAAAATTCTTTAATAAAATCAACCATATATTATTACATATTATTTTTTACCATATTTATATAATCTGCGAAAGATTCTTCCATAAAATTCCTATCCCCATATTTCATCTTTATAATTAGCTGAGCAATCATATTATTTAATTTACCACCATTATTCCTCATTATCGGATATTTCCTCAATTGGGGATATATTTCCTTCGCCAAAAACATCTCATCTTGACCATATTGACTTCTGATTGGATAACTCATTATTAAATTGGGAGATAAAGCAATTTTTGCCTCTTTTTTCTTCATAAATCTTCCAGCTAAAAAGTTGTTTTCCGGTTGGAAAAGTTTATGCTCTAAGTAAACTAAATTTTTATTCTTTTTACTGTAAAAATTTTTTATCAATTTTATTTTTCCACTTAAACTTTCATCAATATCCGATATTATCACATCTTTATCTTCCAATATTGCCAAAAACCTCCAAAATGCTCCAGCACTATTTCCCGGAACAATATGTTTATCATCTATTACATATAATTCTATATCCATGTTTCGCAATTCTTCCATAAATTTTTTATCCACACGATTATGTATGTAAATTCTTGAAGTCCAATCCGGTAAATATTTCTTCTGCGTTTCTATATTCTTTTTTATATACTTAAAATATCTTTCCCTATTATTGCCATACAACGAATAACATATTAACTTATCACTCTTTTTACGATTGTATATCCTTTCTATCTTAAATGGCTGCTCTTTAGAATATGAAATAAAATTTTTATAATATCCCTCATTAAACAAACTATTCCTATGGTGATATGTTACATAACCAACATTCAATATTTTTTCTATATGTTTAAATATAACCAAAAATACGATAAAAAGTGTCAAAATAATGGTCAACAATACTATCCCAATAATTTTTAACATTACTTTATATAATATTATATTTTCTCGTTAACTACCATAATGTCTAAAGTCTATGTCACTTCCCTTAAAGACAACCTTAAAAAAGGTTCTCTCCGTTTTGCTATCACCAACGCTAACATTACACCAAACACTCAAATAGTCTTCTCCGTATTTGGCACCATCTTTCTTAAAAAATCTCTCCCAACTCTAACATATCCAACCACTATAATCGCTGACTACAACAATTCACCTTCAATTGAAATAAACTGCTGCAAAAATAGCGGGTTATGCATAAATGCCGTTCTTGGTGGTGTTATTATAAAAGGATTATCAATCACTAACGCTGCTAATGCTGCTATTACACTTTTATCCAACAACAATATGATTGAAAACTGTTGGCTCGGTTTAGATATAAATGGAAATCCTAAACCCAATAAATATGGAATCCATCTCCAATATTCTAACAACAATGCAATTGGTTCCAATCCAGAAGCAATTTCTGGAAAACCATCCAACATTATTTCTGGAAATCATAGTCATGGTATTTTATTAGAAAAATCATCCAACAACACTTTCGTTTCCAACTTTATTGGCACAGATATTACCGGAAATTGCCCTATCCCTAATGGTGGCAATGGCATGCATTTTTTACAATCCAATGAAAATCAAATTGGTGGAACAATATATGTTAATAGTGAAGGTATTGTTAACAATCCAACCGGTTCAAAAGGTACAGTTCCCATCGTATATATTACACCTCCACTCGGCAACATTATTTCTGGAAACAAGCAAAATGGTGTTTATATATATAAATCTGCTAAAAATATTTTTAATGGCAACTTTATCGGAACAAATGTTGCTGGTATTAAAGCAATTCACAATAAAAAAAATGGCGTCCATATCATTAATTCCGATTATATCACCCTCCAAGGATGTGATTTTGAAACAGAACCTTTCGTTTATTATAATGTTATCTCCGGTAATTGCGAAAATGGTATTCAAGTTTCTAACTCCAGTAACACAAATATTCAAGGCAACTTCCTCGGTATTGGTGCAAGCAATGCTGTTATTGTTGCCAACCATAAAAATGGTATTTTAGTTGACGGCAAATCTAACAACACAACCGTTGGTGGCGTAATTCCTCTTGGTAATGTTTGTGCTGGTAACTACGAGAACGGTATTTACGTTACTGATTGTGCATCTAATTTTATAACATTTAACACTTTCGGCGGTTTGTATGCATTCCAAGGTGCAGCACCTAATGGCCAAAATGGATTTAAAGTAGACTCTACTGGTGCTGGAATCGTTGCAAGAACAAATGTTTGGTCTGGCAATAAACAAAACGGTATTTTATTAACAGGAAGAAGCAACGGTGTAATAATAGAACGTGAACAAGTTGGCACAGATACCAGAGGTACATCTGCTCTTCCAAATAGTGGATCAGGTTTAGTAATTGCTGGCAATTCTAATAATAATACTATTGGTGCTCGTTCTGCAAGTGTTATACCACGTAGCACCTTCTCTGCAAACTATAAACATGGTATTCATATCACTGATAAAGCCAATAATAATTTTGTTAACTTAGCATTTATTGGTTTAGACGTTTCTGGAGAAAATAAGTTGGGAAATAAAGCAAATGGTGTACTACTGGATAAATTATCACATCATAATACTATTGGTACAACTACTCCAGATGTTGTAATAAGAACCAACTATATTAGCGATAACTTAAATGGTATTGTTCTTAATGATAAAACTTATAATAATGTAATAACTGGTAATTATATTGGATTAACTCTTACAGAACAACCAGCACCAAATAAATTAGGAGCAATTGTTAACAACTCCAAAAAATATAATAATATTTACAATAATACATTATAATTTATACTTAAAGAAACTAAAATATCTGCTGCATTTTTTTCAATAAATTCTCCCGAAATATCTTCTACTTCTGTATCCTCTAATCCAAAAGTATATAATAATTCCAAAAATTGCTGAGGTGTAACACCATTCAATGTTAACAATAAAATCTGCTGTTGATGTAATTTCTCTAAATTATCAGAACATTTATTTAACCATATTTGTTCTTCACGTAAAAGTAAAGAGCACATTGCTTTAATCCATTCCGGACAATTCTTAGAAATTACTTTTTTAGCATAATAAAAAATTGTAACAAAAATATAAATCATTTTTTACTCTTTGTGATTGTCAATCTCCACATTTACTAAAGGTACCATCTGTGCAATTGTTGAATTATCAATATTTACTACAATTACTTGTGGATAATATTTATAATATAAAATCATACTACTACTAACCAAACTCATTAACCATGATACAATCACTAACCATAATCCATAATATATACTATAAATGCACCAAATAACCGATGATGCCAAACGCATCCATAAAAAAGATGCCGAAATATCAGTTGCTTTTTTATTTTTATATGTTAACCACATTTGTGGTAAATTATAAACAACACTTAAAACATTTCCAACATGCACTAAAATGCCTAAAAAACTATCCATTTTCCATAACTAATTATATATAATTCCTTTTATATTTCTATAGCACCATAAATATGATAAAATAAATTAACTCTCTCTAACAACACTTTTTTATGTAAAACCAATTTCCTTATCACCTCATCACTCCCATCATCTCGCCAATAATTAAACCATTTCGTCTTATGTTCCTCTACATNTCTATTCAAAACACGCAATTCTTCNCTTATTTTACCAATTATTTCATGCAAACTTTCTATACATAAAATTAACGCTTTGTCTTTTACATTTTTTATATTATTTTGCAGAAATAAAGTCCATATTTTTATAATATTATCCAAATCTAATTCCTCCAATTTCTCCTCCAAATGCCCATAATTTGCACGTAAATGTCCCAATAAATTATAAACATCATGACTTGTTTGTTTCACCATATCACCAATTATGGTTTCTCCTACAATTTTTCCACTTATAATTGTTAGCGGAAGCATTAATATAATCAACAAAAAAATTATCTCCTCTTACGATTTGCCATTCTTTCTGCCTCTAACTCCTGCTCTTTCGCCCTTATTTCTGCCTTCACTGCCACCTCCAATGCCTCATTCTGTTCTCGCCTATTTATCACATCTTCAACTCGCCTCTGGATATATGGTGGCATCTCACCTAAACAAGCAATATCCCATCCATTTTTTCTTAGCTTGTCCTCAACTGCATAGGATTTGTAATAATCATCATTGGAACTGCTTGAGCCAGAATAATTTGTATATTCACGAATATTCACTGTTCTATCCAATATTCTACAATAATAGACTAAATGCGGATTTCTTGAACGGAAAATAACAACATATGAAGTATTCTTCTCCAAATATATCCTTTCCAATAACATATTAACTATATTGGAAACAGTATTGTTACCATAATTGATAAAATTACGACATAAATAATCCTTTTTCAAATGCAAAATTCCATTATTTTCCAACTCCTCCTTGAGATTTTCCTTGCGAACCTCCATCTCACGATTATGGGTAAAATAATTTTTTGCTTCTTTTAAAATATCTTCCTCACTCAAAGTAGTTTCACCATCAATATATGCCCTAACATTATACAATGAATCGGACATATACAATCCTGCACTCGCAAACAAATCAAGAATATACATTTTTCTCTGTTTCTTAAGATCCTCCTGTTTTTCCACCCTCACTTCTATCTGCTTTTTCATCGAAACTGACTTCTTCTGACTCAAAACAATCCTTTTCTTATATTTCTCCAATCCATAAGTATCATTTAAATAAGCCTTGATAGAATCAACATAATAATGATTGTAATATGGACTTATTTCCATAGAATCTATTGCACGAATATCTGTCGGAGTTAACTTAAATCTTTCACGCAATTGCGAAATGCTCTCGGCATCTGACCGATTTTTATCAATGCACCATAGAAATAAACCTTCCAAGGCATTGTCCTTAAAATATTTAGAATCAATCATATGAAAATAACGATTGTCATTTTTCTCAAACATCTTAACTGTCTTTATCTCCGATAAAACAGCAGATCTTTCCTCATTGTAAAAATTTTTCTTCTTTAAATATCTATCCAATTTTTCAATATATGTTCCATCATAATTCATCAAGTTTATTAATGATTCATACTTCACAGTCATGGAATCAATCTCATGCTGTTCAAAACAAAGTTTTTGGAATATTCCTTCCGTTACTCTCTCTGCTAAAATCATTGTATAAATATTTTTAATTATCCAATTAAAAAAATCATTTTTTTTCATTTACCCTAAAAACCTCCTCTATCCTCCATTGTATTTTTTTCGGGAATTCCCCATAATTCTCCATTTTCCCAAAATCCCACCCTAATTTAATTAACCATTTTTCAACAGCAAATGTTTTAAATATATCTTCCCTAGTTCTTTCCAATCTATAATAATCTTTAATTGGCATCCACTTCTCTATTCTGTTAAAATCAATCTCTGGATATATCGTATTCATCCTCAAAAACCTATCTTCCTTCAGATCTTCTATAAAATCTTCAATCTCTACACCATTTGCACTTTTTGCATATTTTTTACACTTATCCTCATACTTCATATCCATTAAACCATTCTCTTGCAATTTTTCATAAAATCTTTCCTTATGACTCTCCTTATTCCTATTATAATCATTCATATTTTTTGCCTCCTCCAACATTTTCTTTATATCCAATTCTCCACCTTTCTCTATATACCTTTCGGCTTCCCACATGTATTGCGAATAATAAAGATTAAACTCCGCCAATATATCATATATATCCCCTTTTCTCTTGATTCTCGCCAATTCATTTTTTTCCCTCTTATCTTCATACATTTTTATCATGGCATTTCTCTTTTTTTCTGCATTTTTCCTCTTCTCATCTAACTTTTTTTGTCCATATTTCTCATAAACATACTTTTTTACATCCTCCAACAAAAATTCTCCTCCATAAAAAGAATAACTATAAGGAATTTGCTCCAAATCTACACAATTTAATATATACTTATTCATTACATCCCACTCATATACACGTTTTTTTAAACATTCTTGCAACTTATTATTATAATAATTTATCAATAACTTCCTATTATTTAAAACATCATCCCCAACAATTTTACAATTATTGCGACCAATTATCTCCATCAATAAACCCTCAAAATTTCCTATGTTCAACAAATTAACTATTCCCCTATACTTCATACTCATCGGTTCCACCTCGCATTCACATCTATTTAACCTCTCCAATATACACCGCCATACTCTCTCCCTTAACATTTCTATAATTTAAAGTAATTTTTCTTTAAATTGATTTAAAAATTGATAGTAAATTTTTGTTGGAGATTAAGGATTTAATTGGTGTTCCGAAGTAAATTGTTTCATTTCGGAACGAGCGGGGAGGATGAGTGCACAACACTTGCAACAGCGCCTTGACAGGCTTTCAACCAGACCGAAGAGGATGCCCAAGCCATCTACTCTCAAGGCATCGGCCGTTCCGGTTCCTTTGCATTGGAATGTGAAGGGATGGAAGGATGAAGTGGCCGAGCTCAT
>JGI10211J34971_10003639_pt1 | contig 12327 bp, 9 predicted proteins | sample Etolagsediment_FD_34971 | JGI IMG/M metagenome (IMG submission 34971) | reverse complement strand
GGCCATGTGGAATTGATGCGATATGCAAAGCCATACAAGCAATACCTGGAAAAAGCAATAGATTTTCTTTATGAAAAACTGCCTCAATTAAAACAAGAGCGTCCTGAATTGAGAATATTAAGGCCAGGGGATGATTACACTAACAATGCAAAAGGCAAAGCATTTGTTGGCTTGTTATTCCATGATTTCTATCGAGTGCAGGTCATAAACAAGGATACTACTGAGGGAATTGCCAGAGCACAAACACACACTCACAAAGGTTCTGGAGCCAGTTTTGACATAAAATCAAAGTCTGATAAGGATTACAGAATCTTCTTTGGAACTGCTGGACCCGCCAGCATACAGGCGCCATTCAGTGAGCTCATACCAGTATCAACACGGCAGAATGCAAGGGCACATGCAAAATGTGTAGGATTAGAAGATGCATTGGTTGCAGTTGAGACAATATCAGAAGGCGAATCATACTTGTTGGCTCATGAAATTTCTAGCAAACTTGGAATTCCAGGCGGAAAACAGGTAATTGACAAATGCCTGCAGGGCATGATTTATCATTATGACAGATACAGATTTGTCCCGCAAGCCATTGCCTGGCTAAAAAAGAACGGAATGCAAAAAGGCCTTGATATCTACCTAGAAAATCCAGACAAATTCATGAGGATAATTAAGTAAAATTTATAAACAAGTTATTCTATTTTAATCCCATAATGGTTGTAAAAAGGGTGTATAACGAATATGGCGCAAGTATCCTGGAATCCATGGGCGCCTTGTTTCTAGGAGGAGTTGTTTTCTTGATTTTAAGGCATTTTGATATGGCTATAGTAGGAGCAATAATGTTTCCGATAATAGTCACTATTGGAATGCTCATAGTCTCTATAAGAAGCTTCAGGCCAGAGAGGGATTCCCCGTTTATCTTCATATTCAACATGCTCTCAATCATTGCAATAACCCTGCTTTTCTTTGCTGCAGTGTATCATGTAGCCCCCTATTCAAACCAGGATTATCTTGAAGTCAATGAGATCCCGCAAAAACTGACGTTTTCAGAATCAGTGTATTATTCAACTGTGACAATCACCACATTAGGATACGGCGACATTGTGCCGCACGGGCTCTTCAGGGCTTTTGCAGCCACAGAAGCAATACTTGGATTTATCTTCCTGGGATTGTTTGTGTCCGGGCTGACGCTGTTTTTTGCAAAGAAAAGAGCATGATTTATTCTGGAAAGTAAAAATATCTTGCAAGAGGGTAGGTGAAGCCTCTAAGTGACAATAATTTTCTGACAATCACGATGTCTGGTGTGCCGTGCTTTCTCAGGATTTTGCTTGCAGGACCGCTTATTTCCTTAATCCTGCGCTTATATTCGTAAAATGCCTTGAGGTCTGGCTTCTTTTTGTAAAGCATGTAGCTTTCTTCAATCAGCTCAACAAGTTTTTGATACACTTTCAGTGTTTCTGGCCGTATTTTAGTGTTTGGCTTCAGGCATTCCATGTCTTCGCACAAGCTTATCAATACATTGCCCATATGCATAAGGCTTCTTATTATTGAATATGTTGATGTTATTGGATAATAAGACTGCATGTCAAGGTTGTTTTTACAGCCTTTCTTGTTCACTATTCTTAGGCATAAGCGCCCGAACTTTATCGTGATCTTGTATACCTTTCCTAGGCCCTCCAGCTTGCGGAATTCTTTTTTCTTGACCAGATCCAGGCTCTCTTTTGCAAACGTGATTATGCTCATATATGTCTTGTTTATGAACCTGTCAAGGTCTTCTTCATATTCTTCTGCAATGTTTTTTATGATGCAGGATTTTGGCCCTTGTTCCACAATGATGAATCCCATATAACCTTCGCTGAGTGTCTTGCTTATTTTTTGAAGGACTTTGGGGTCCTCAAATGTCACGTGAAGCTCGTCATAACCGGCAATATATGGGCGGGATATCATTCTTGTAAGAAAACTATCTGCGTGTTTTAGATGAATATCCAGTTTCTTGCTTGTTTTGGTTTTTTTTGTTGATATTGTGAGTGCATTGTCTTGCTCAATCACGTCTATTTCATCTCCTTTTTTCAGGCCCTGCTCTTTGGCCCATTTGTTTGGCAATGATACCATTAAGGTAGAAGGTCCTATCTTAGCGATCTTTCTTTTCATTTCAATCCCCCCTTATAACTATAAATGAAACTACTATATAAAGTTTTTGATATTATAATATTATAATGCATTATTATAATATATTAAGAAAGTATATATGTTCAGCAGTATATTAAAATGTTTTATGGGAGTGAAAAAATTCTTGCCAGTTATTCTTCTTGCTGTTTTTCTTTTTGTTCTGCCTTCTGTGCAAGGGGATGTTATCTTCAAAAATGCGTTCTGGAATGAAACAAAACTAACCTTGACGATGGACAGGTGGACTACAGTTCCAAATACTGATTTTCATGCTTCGCAGGCACATGAGGAAACCGCTACTTGGTATAAAGAAGAAGCACGGCAGTTGTGGAAATTAGTGTTGGATGATTACGGAGTTTCAGGAGAATTAGGGTGGTATGATAATTGCAACAAGCATGGAACCTGCGGCAGAGGCGTCTGCAAAGAAGGCCTTAGCTGCAATGCAGATGCCTGCGTTAATGTTTCTGATGGAGAATATCTTTACACAGATGATGACGGCTGCGAACATTATGACACAAGAGCATATCAGACAGGATACAAGTGCGAGGTGTATTCTGCTACTGGAGGCACGCCTTTTATTTTCTGGTGCAGGTGCAATGGAAACAAAGTGGGTGCGGGAAGCTGGTGCAGCAATGGTGATGGAGAGACATACAACACAAGATGGGTGTACAAAACAGAAGCGATCTCCGGCGAAGCAGACTGCGGCGGCCTGGATTGCGGAGGGCTGCTGGAATCGAGAGGATTTAATTATGAAGAAGGATGCGACTGCTGCCATCAAGAAAACCGGTTTGATTACAAGCAATACTACAAACAAGGCCTGAGCAGCGACGATCTTGATATGCTGTTCAATCACACAAGATGCTGGGTCCATGTGACTGAAGCAAGGCACAGCGGGAATGATTTCCTGACATATGCTGTTGTAGAAGGAATCCCTTCAACAAGCAATAATTTCTTATCCTGCCTGATTGATTATGATGATTGGAAAGATATTGTCAAGGATGACGATGGAAATGTTGCAGATATAATTGCACCAGGAAGCAAAACTTATTTTGATTTTGAAGGAAATGATTTGGAGATAGGGCCGCAATGCTATTCAAATGCTGACTGCGGAGAGAACTATTGGACAGGTGAGCCAGAGTGCTGCAATGGCGATGGTTGGAGCATCTGCCAGGCATATCACGGCTATGAATGCGTGGATGCAGGCACACAAGAAGCATTCTGTTTTGAGTTTGATGGTTATAAGCAGACAGAAGAATGCTTCTGGGAATGCAAGGATAATATGTGCGGAGAAAAACCAGAGGATCCTGAGGAACCATCCTGCGAAAACAGCACAGAATCCTGCTGCATAGATACTAATTGCGCAAGCTATTGTGACCAAGACTTTTATTACTTCAACGGCTACTGCCCAGAAAAAGGAAGTGCATGCTGGTTTGAGACAACACACTGCAGCGCATCAGACGGAGAGTACTGCAACGGAACATTCCTTGAGACAAGAGATTATCTCTGCGGAGATGGATGTGAATATAACATAACAAATCAAGTACTCTGTCCATTTGGGTGTGAAAATGGTAAGTGTAAAGAATCCAGCCACCTGCTTGAAACAATAACTTGCAAAGACGAAAAAACATTACAGTATTATGAACGCAATAAAACAGGAGAGAACTATACAGAGTGGAGAGAGACAGACCAAGTTCTTTGCATAGAAGGAGAAACTTGTGTAGGGCCAACAAACCCTGACGAATTTGGCAGTATGGCATCCTGTATCCAAATAACTGAGCCAATAACTTTTGCAGCACCAATAACCTGCGAAACACACAAAGACTGCCCATTTAAGTACATGATGTGCGTAATGGACGTGTGTATTCCAAGATTCCGGCTATTTGAAGACTTCAACTTTGACCAGCCGTCTGACATGATCAATCCATATTTTGCAGACAAAGACAAACTTGATAATCTGGGAGTGATAGGCAAAATATACAAGCCGCCTCTTTCTAAAACCACAATAAGCCAACATTTTGAAAAATTATCAGAAGGCAAAACCTTAAATGATAAAATATATGATACCGCAGCGCATCAAAACAAGTTTTATTTTAATTCATACTTATATGATGAAACAAACCAACTGCGCGAACTGGATTTTCTAGAAAAACAAAAAAATAAGATAATTACAATAGGAGAGCCAACGCTAATCGCCACCGTAGACAGCGAAACAAAAAAATTTGAAAACATAGAAAAAGACATACCTAAAACAAAATATATCGTCCTGAAACCAGGCATTTCAACAGCATACTCTTTTGTAATAGAAAACGGCAAAGCAAAACTGATAGAACAGGAAATCACAAGTCTGCAAAAAATACCTGTGACCGACGCATTTAGAAGCTCTGTGGGTTACAAAAAAATAGTGCCCACAACATATTTCTCAAATACTGAGAAAACAAGCCTGCTTGCTTTAGAAAAAAAAGGCATAAACATAAAGCCCACGTTTTTGTTTAAACGCGCTGCATTAAAATATGACGGCATCCGTCTAACATCTTTAAACAGGGACTGGGCGGCAGTTGAATTAATATCACCAAAGGACTTTAATGGAAAATATTATACAGTATCAGCAAATCCTTTCCTGCGATATTATCACGCAGGCGTAGATAAAACAATTTCAGCAGACGACTACGCATTTGTGGGAACAAACTCTGCTGCAATGGGCGCCCTATTCCTTACCTATGAAATGATGAGCTATTACAACCTTTGGGAGAATTATGTAAAAGCAGAAACGCACAGAAAAGACCAGGCAGATATGTGCGGAACAGACCCTAAAAGCGCCACAGACTATTATGACCTGAAAGCAGCAGAACTGCAGAAAAAATACAGTCCTTGCAACGAACAATGGGAACGAGGAAACTTCTCAGGTAAATGCGACGAGTTCATAGCAGGAGCAGAACTGGAAAACTTTTTCTTTTACTACTTCCAGGACATCTGCACAAAAGACTTTGTTGGCATATACGGGCCAGACTTTGTAATACCAGACACTGCAGAACACATCAAAAAATTACATCAAACATACCTGGACATGCCCCTGCACAACAAATGCTTTAAAACACTCTATTTCGGCTTCAATGGAAAAGACAAAGGAGACAATGTATTAACAAAAATAATACCAAGCAACCAGTGCGGGCAATACAATATAATGCTGCCGATGTACCAAAAAACAGCAACACGCGCAGGGCATCCCTATGATTACATCAGACAATTGACCATTGAAATGAACACAACTCACGCAAGCTTCATAATAAACTCGCCTTCGATTGATGACAAAACATACACCACAAGCAATAACCAAGTGCAATTCTGCCTAAGAAAATCACCAACAGATGTTGAAACAATACACAATGGAATATACTCCATAGAAATAAAGCCCTGGAACAACCAAACCTTCGATGTGCGCACAATTACCAGCATGTGGGATTATGTAAAGCCTATCGCAAAATGCTTTGCAGCACCAAAACCCAAAAGAACAGCAGTTTCCTCAGGAGGAGGCGGTGGCGGAGGTGGAGGCAGCAGCAGAAGTACTGCTCCAATAACGCCGCCTGCAGCAATTGCACCGCCACAACCAAGCCTTATGCAGAAATGGGCTGGTGGCGGAGGAGGAAGTGCAGGTGCAGTCATCAGCACTCCAAAAACTGTTGCAAAAGCTCCTGAAAAAGCACCAGCGGCAAAACCAAAGGTAGAAGAAAAGAAACAAGAACCTGCGCCAAAAGGCATTATTGACACAGGAAAATCCTTGGTCAAAAGAGTTTTCTCTTGGTTGTTCTGGTTCACTGGTTTCCAGAGTTTAATTTCCTAGAATTTCTTTTAATTTATTCAATGCTTTTTCAAGCTTGGGATCATTCAGTGTTTTTATCAGTTTTTCAAGTCCTGGAAGCTTTCTCCTGATCTCATCAACAATGTCGCTTGCAGTCTTGCGTTGGGTTTCAGGGGACTGCAGTCTTGCCAAGTCTGGCTCAATTTCATTTTGGTAGAACTCTTTTAATTCACTTTCCAGAACCTTGTTTTTCTTGGCCCACGTCATTATTTGCTTGTATTTTTTAGTGGCATATTGCTGTCCTTCTTTTGTTGCAAAATAATTTTCTGCTTTCTGGATGATATTCTTTGGCGCCAGCTTGTTATCAATCCTGCGCTCAATTGCATCTGCCTGGCCTTGAAATTCTTCCTGTGCCTGGCTAAATGCACAAGACTGGATTATTTCAAAGGCTAATGTGCCAAGGCAGACAAGTGAAAGAGCAGCGCCCCACACATAAACCAGTTTTGATCTTCTATTGGGTACTGCAATCGCCCCAATCTTTCCTTCTAATTGCTGGTTCTTTTTCTGCAGATAAATCTTGTAAAAGAAGCTTGCAACATTTTCCCGGTCTGCTTCATAGCATTTTTTCAGGCCGTTATACTGTGCTTTCCTGAACTCATTTTCAGCATCTTCGCAGATGCCGTCATATTGTTTCTCATTCAGCATTCCCAATAACTTGTCATCAGGATCAATAGCTGCGAGTTCTTTCAGATACTGCTCATTTGCGCCCTCACCTGAATCAAGTTTTTCTTTGATATATCCTCTGCATTCATCAATCAAGTCACCGATGCTTTCCTGGAATCTTGCAACAACAAATGCATTAGGCATGCCGCTCTCGCGCCTGCCCAATGGGTGCTGTCCCCTGATGTAGTGGACTGACTCTAATTCGCCGAGAAACTCAAAAGTCTTGCAGTTCGGGCCAAGAACATCATTTACCTTGAATTCTAAATCAGAAGATGTATTTACTGCACCAGCTACCTCTTTTTTATCCATTATTCAGAATAAAATGAAACCAGTATAAATATTTTTTGACTTTTTTATCTTGCTCTTCCAATAGGAAAGCTGGCTTTTTTAGGATGTTTCTTGAAAAACTCAACAATTTCCTCTGTTATTTTTGTTGTGATTCCAGACATTTCTTTGGGATTAACTGGAAAAGTGACTCTTAATTCAAGCCAGCTCTGGACTGCATTCAGGTTAAAATTGATCATATTGAATTCTTCTTTCTTGACATCAAAAAAACGAAGCATGACATTATATCTTTGCTCCATATCTTTCTTGTATTTTTTAAGATTTTTTGATACAATGTCTTTAATGTTTTTCATGACAAAACCAAAATCAGTGTCATAAGTCAGCTGAAAAGCAATATCTGTCCAGATATATGGAAAATACTTGGAGTAATTAGAGAGCGGGGCTGTGAGCAGAAGTGAATTAGGAAAAGAAACCAGTCTTCCACTAGGCAGGTCTGCGGCGATATATTCCCCGCCCACCTCACGCACTTTTGTTCGAAGCGGGTTGATTTCCAGCACATCCCCTTTGAATTCATTTATGCGGATTCTATCGCCTTCCTTATAGACTTTGCCTGTATTAAGGTAAAACCAACCCATCAGATTAAGAATAGGCGTCTGGAAAATAAATGCAAGCGCTGCTGCAATAATACCCAAGGAGATGCTTGCTGTAATCAGTTTGTCCTGGAAAATGAAAAAAATAGCTATTGCAGTCCCTATGAAAATTACATAATTTGCAATTTTTATCAATGTTGCATTCTTGAGAAACATGGCAGCGATTTTTGCGAGTGCAAGAGCGATTAATATCGCAAGCAATGAGTGGAAAATATGGTTTGCTATGGGTGTCCAAAGAAAAAATTGTTGCATCGGACCGACTATTCTTAAAATAAGCACTACACAAATTAAGAATAGATAGATAAGTAACCAATTCCCCTCTTTTTGCATATATTTCATACAGAACAAAGAGTATTTAAACTTTTCTAAGAAAAACAGTCACAATCTTTTTAAACAACAGCAGTTTTCTTTCTATTGTGGGTGAAATGGGAGATAAAACAATTGATGAGCTTGTTGAGATTTTAGAGCAGGCAAGGCCAGATAATGGAGTGAACATCACAGCCACAATGTATGGCGGCGGCAAAAATGCCTATGATTGCGCAAGACCGCAGCGCGCGATTAAACTGCTCAGAAGTTTTGCTACATGGAAAGACGCTGTGAGCACTAAATATGAAGAAAATCCAGAATCTTCTGGAATTGCCTACACTATCTTAGTGGAAAAAACAAGTTCTGTGACAAGAGATAAGACCAGCTTGGAAATCAAGTATTTCTGCAAGAGACCAAAAAAGCCCAAGCCAAAAAAGCCAAAGATACCTCCTGAACAGATCATGAGTGAGCATCCAGAGGCAGCACAGATGGGAAGAAAAGCAGGATATTTAATTGGCCTTGGTGATGAAATTTTTGCAACCTACATTAGTTTTGCATTTGCAAAAATAGCCCACACTTTTCGCGAATTCTTTAAGAAATAATTTATTCATAACGCAATGCATACTCAACTAACGTTTCGTAGCTTTTCGGTACTATTCGTATCTCAAAGCATCTACAGGTTTCAATCTAGAAGCTTGTCTTGCTGGCCACACTCCTGCAATAGAGCCGATTATGAATGAAAATGCCAGAGCTCCTACAATCAGATACCAGGGAAAGTATGCCTTAAGAATTCCAAAATTTGCTTGCGCAGCTGCAACTTCAATCACTTTGCTCATTCCTACTCCAATAAGTATGCCGACAGCACCTCCAACAAGTCCAAGAAAGCCGGATTCTATCAAGAACAAGTAAAGAATATCTGAATTTCGAGCACCAATCGCTTTCATGACGCCGATCTCATTAGTTCTTTGCAGGACTGCAGTGTACATTGTGTTCATTATGCCTATTCCGCCGACTATCAAGGAGATTGCTGCAATTCCTATCAAGACGCCCTGCACAATTGCAAAAACATTACCGAAAGTTTCCAGGAATTCTTCAAAAGTTGTTATTGAGAAGTCTTCTTCTCCTTCTTCAACACCGCGGTGCCTTCTCATGGCTCTCTCTAAAGAGGCTGAGACAGAGGCAACATTGCTTCCTTCAGTTACTTCTGCAATTATGACAGAAAATGTATCGCCAGCATCAAATATCTCTTTTGCAGTGTCCAGCGGAATAATCAATGTGGAATCATCATCTGGATTGCCAATAGGCTCTAGCTGGCCTACAATCTCAAACTTATAGCCCTCAATCTCAACCCTGTCGCCGACATTGACTTTCTTGTCAAATATCTCTCCTTTTGAGAACCTGATTCCTGCAACAGCCTTGTAAGCATCGCCTTTCTTGATGTCTCTTCCTTCCCCTATCTTGAAACTGCTTGTATCAAATATGATTTTCTTTGTCTCATCAACAGGCATGCCTCCAACCCAGGTATATTTGTTCTCAGAACCATACTTTATCTTTCCAACCCTCTGCAGGAAACCGCCTGCATCTTTTATTCCTCTTGAATTCTTGATGACCTTGAGGTCGTCTTCATCAATGACAGCACTTGCGCCTATTCCAAAGAAGCCTCCTTTTGGCATGACCATTATCTTGTTTGTCCCCATTGCCTCAAACTGCTCTGTTATTGCTTTTTGCAGGCCCTGGCCCACAGAAATCAAGCTTACAACAGCAGCGATTCCTATGAATATGCCGAGCATGGTCAGGAAAGTCCGCATCTTTCTTGATTTAAAGCTCTTGAATGCAAACATAAAGTAATCTTTTATCATTTTGCTGCCCTCAAAGCGTCTACAGGATTCATCTTGCTTGCCTGCCTTGCTGGCAGGATTCCGCTGAGTGTCCCAACAAGATACGCAAAAGCCAGTGCTCCTATGATCAATAATGGGCTGAAGCTTGCGTGAAATATGTCTGCGCCAAGCTTTTGCGCAATAAGCTCCCCAATCTTTGCAATGCCTAGTCCTAATAAAACACCTACAACGCCTCCTGCTAAGCCAAGAATGCCTGACTCGAATAAGAATATCAATAATACACTGGAGTTTCTTGCGCCGATTGATTTCATTATGCCTATTTCTTTGGTTCTCTCAAGAACAGTTGTATACATAGTATTCATTATGCCTATTCCGCCCACAATCAAAGAGATTGCAGCAATACCTACAACAAAAATGGTGACAACACCCAGAATTGTGTTAAGCTGTGCAATCATCTGCTCAGCAGTCTGTACAGTGAAGTCTTCTTCCCCTTCTTTGACATCCCTGTGCCTTCTCAAGCCTTTATTGATATTTTCAGCAACTTCGCTTGGCTCTTCTGTAAGCTCTGTCAATGCAAAAATAGTTGAGATTTCCTCAGGCTCATCATATATTTCTCTTGCCTGCTCAATAGGAATACGAACCAAGGAATCATGGACGCCAGTGCCTGCTTTTTTCTGGATACCTACGACCTTGAATTCAATATCTTCAATAAGCAGCTTGTCTCCAATACTGACATCTTTCTCAAATTTATCATAAGCAACATTGTATCCAATCACTGCCTTGTATTTGTCCCCTTTTTTCAGCTGCCTTCCTTCCTCAATATCCAGAAAAGATGTCCTTTCTGTGAGTGCCTCTGCATCCTGGTCAGTGTCATACCCCCAGATACTCATGAATTCTGTTTTGTCCTTGAATTTCACCCTGCCGTCTTTTGAGATTGTTGCAGTCGCGATATCAACTCCTTTTATTTTCCTGACTACATTCAAGTCATCTTCAGTCATCTTGCCAGTGAACATGCTTCCGCCAGAAGGGCCGAACTGCCCAGAGCCAGGCATAATCATTATCCTGTTCTTGCCAATCTTCTCAAACTCATAATTGATAGAAGTCTGCATGCCCTGGCCTAAAGAGATTAGGCTAACAACTGCAGTTATTCCAATAAAGATGCCTATCATAGTCAGCCAGGTCCGCACTGAACGGCCCTTTAGACTACGAAAGGCAAGCTTGAAATAATCTAAAATCATTTTTTAGCCTTTTTCTTTTTCCTGCGCCTGTAAAACCAGTATATTATTCCTGCAATGACAACCAGCGCAAAAATCACAGTTCCCCAGGGGAATCTTGTCTGTCCCAGCTCTGCAGGAGTGTACACTCTCAATGGAAGGTCAAAGGTAAGGCTGTAATCCTTGTTGTAAGGGTCCTTGAAGTCAACAACAGCATTCAGCCTGATGTCTTTCTGCTTTGGCCTGATGATGAACTCAACTGTCTCAAAGTCATCACTGTCAAGATTTCCTATGTATTCCTCATTTGATGTGGAAAGCACGTCATACTGTTCTGTTGACACCAGTCTTGCATTGAGATATTTCAGGTCCATTATTCCTTTGTTGATGACTTTCAGGACAACATCACCTGCTTTTCCTGGAGAAGTTACTGTTGTTGAGTCAACAACCATTGTCAGGTCAGGTTCTGCACTCATCACAAGGCTGATCAGGCGCTCATCTTCATACTCTGTGTTTCTTACGTCCTTGTATGTCAGTTTTAATGGTATTGCATGGACTTTTATGTCTGCGCCCGTGTCTGCAATCAATTCAAAGCTTACTTTTTCTATCTCGCCGGCAGGGATTGAAGGGATTCTTTTTGTGCCGCCAGTGCCTATTGGCGAGAATGCAGAGTCGTCAAGGTCCAAGGTCACGTCAACATCTTTTACAGTCAGCTTGTCTGCATTTTTCAGCAGGATATCCACTGTTATCATGTCTCCTGGCTTGATCACTTCAGGCGTTGTTTTGTATTCATCAACTGTCAGGATGGCGCCTGTTGTCCTTATCGCAATGTCTGCCTCAAGGCGCGTCCACACAAGTGTCATGCCGAATTTGTACTGGAATTTTATAGGCATGTCAAGGTTAGGGGCGTCATGCGCCACAATCATGCGGTATTTTATGACAGCATTCTCTCCTTGCGGCAAGGCTGTCAAGGTCTTTACCTGGTCTTCGCCATAAGCCAATGAAAAAGGGTATTCAGGCACAAATTCAATTGTGAAGTCCTCTGAAGTTGTTCCTTCATTGTTCACAGACACCCACACCTCTACAAGGCTTCCCGGCTCTGCAGGAGAGGGCTCATATTTCAGTATGTCTGCAGTGATTAAAGGCCCTCTTTTTGCTGCAAGCACGCTTGTGGCTGAAACAACCACCAATAATAGTATTAATAGGCTTAACATTATTTTTCTCATTTTTACTTCCTCCATTTTTGGAGGCCTTCTGAGCTTGCTCAGATTTGCCTCCTCGTTTTGGTTTTTATTATTTGACCGTCAACTAAAAAGGCAATCCTGTCTGCATGTCCTGCCAAATCGACATCATGCGTGACA
>JGI10211J34971_10003638_pt1 | contig 12328 bp, 9 predicted proteins | sample Etolagsediment_FD_34971 | JGI IMG/M metagenome (IMG submission 34971) | reverse complement strand
CTTTTTATCCAATTACAAGTTTTTTACTTATATTTGCAGGGATTTTTTACTACTTTATGAGTAAAAACCTTTTGCAGCCACTTTTTAAAAGTGAAAAAGAGATACAAAATCTTATCAAAGAAACTCTACATGAGATAAATACTCCGGTTGCTACAATTCAGATGAATACAAAGATACTCCAAAAAAAAGAAACTGATGAAAAAAATAAAGATAGATTATCTCGAATTGAAACATCATGTAAAAATCTTTTAGACTTATATAATCAAATGGAATACAGTATCAAAGAGCAAATTGATAGTGTAAATTTAGAAATATTTGATATCAATGATTCTATTATTTCAAGTATAGAAAAATTTAATGATATCAAAAAAGATATCACAATCAATTATGAAGAGAGTTCATTACTTATAGAAACGGATAAAAATGGTTTTGAAAAAACAATAGACAATCTTATATCAAATGCTATTAAATACAATAAACCAGATGGAAGTATCACTATATCTGTTGTCAATGGGATACTTCAGATTCAAGATACGGGTATAGGGATAGATACAAAAAATCTTTTTCATATCTTTGATAAATATTATCAAGAAAATAGTCTTAGCACAGGAATAGGGCTTGGACTAAATATGGTAAAAGCATATTGTGATAAATACAAAATCAATATTAAAATTGATTCAAAACTAGATGAAGGAACAGTATTTTCTCTAGATTTAAAGGGAGTGATGTGGCAGTAAAACAAATAAACTACTTTGATAAAGAGTTTCAAATAAACTATGACATAGTAAATAATGATAAAGAGAAAATTATAGTTTTTCTACATGGTTGGGGTTCAAATAAAGAGATTATGAAACAAGCTTTTGCAGATAAACTCTTAGGCTTCAAACATATCTATATTGATATGCCAGGATTTGGAAAGAGTGATAATAACTATGTCTTAACTACAATAGATTATGCAAATATTGTAAAAATATTTTTAAACAAACTCAATATAAATCCAAATAGTGTAACGATAGCAGGACACTCTTTTGGTGGTAAAGTTGGTACATGTTTGATGCCAAAATTATTAGTACTATTAAGTAGTGCTGGTATATTGGAGACAAAGTCTACTAAAACTTTATTGACCATTAGAATGGCAAAAATTTTTAATAANTTTGGTTTAAGTAAAGTGAATAAACTCCTTAGAAGTAAAGATGTTGATAATATGGATTCAAATATGTATGAAACATTTAAAAATGTTGTTGATGAGGATTTTAGAGAGTATTTTAAGGGATTTTATAACAATGCTTTGATATTTTGGGGAGAAACAGATACTGCTACAACTTTAAGTTCAGGACAAATAATTCATCAACTTATTAAAAATAGTCAGTTCAAATCATATGATGGTGATCACTATTTCTTTTTGAAATACAGTGATGATATTTGTGATATAATTAATAAAAATATTTTAGAAGAGGCTCAATAGATGAATAAAGTTTTTGCAAAATTAGTGTTCTTAATGTTATTTATAAATACAATACTAAGTGCTGAAAGTATGTTTTTATTAACAAAGTTACAAAAAGTTTATTTAGTTGTTGAAAACTATAGCAATCATATTCCTATGAATTTAAAAGCAGATATTATTGAAGAGATGAGAGCTACAACAGATGAACTAAATATCGATACTGATGGATACTCTTATAGAACATTAGCTTTTATGTTATATGATACAAGTATTGGTAATCATGAGGTTCTAAATGTTGATTTGATTTTAGGAGAAGAGGTTAAAAGACTCGATGACGCAGAAGATGTGTATGCCTTGACTTATGATAAAAGAAAACAAATAGTTACAGATGATAAAACTAAAGAAGAGATACATGAAGAACTTATAGAAAAAGTTGAATTATTATTAAATGAATTTATGGAACAATACAAAGAGGATAATATATGAAAACAGCTCTAATATTAGTACTTTTATTAAGTAGTCAAATATATGCAAAAAGTTTTACTGAATTTGCTGCAAAAGTTAATTATGAAACAAATTATGAAGTTGCATTAAAAAAAGCAAAAGAGCAAAAAAAAGATATTATGTTTTTAGTTGTTGCAAACTTTTGCCCTTGGTGTCAAAAGTTAGAAAAAGTTGTTTTATCAAAAGATAAGATCAATAAACAAATACATAAAAAATATATCCCACTAATTCTTAATCGAGAAAGAGGAGACTTTCCAAAACAATTTGATGCACCCATTATCCCTACTGTACATTTTATAGATTATAAGACGGGGAAAGCACATAAAAAAGTTATTGGATACAACAATAAAGATATATTGATTTATGAGATCAATAAATAATATAAAATAGAGGTAAAAAATTATGGAATATATTGAAATACTAACGCATATTTTAGTAGTGATGAGTTTAGGTTGGTATATGATTACTAACTTACAGTGGTACAACTATAAACTACAAAGAGTTATATTAAAACATCACAAACAACAATGGCATATAGTATATTTTGCGACACCATTTATTTTATATTATTTGCTACCTATGAATTATTTTATGGTTTATTTTTACTTATTATATCTTACAAGTTTTGTTTATTGGAACAAAAATTTAGATAAATCGTTAGTATTAACTGCACGAGTAAAACGATTTCTTGCTATATTATTATTTACTACATTTGCTATAGATGGATTGGTATTGGCTAGTTCTAGTACTACTTTTGGATTATTTTTGCCATTATTTATAACTTATGGAATTACAACTATACTTGAAAAAATCTTTTTTATTAGCTTTAAGCATAGAGCAAAAAGTAGATTAGCTACAATATTAGGGCTACAAACTATTGCTATTACAGCTTCTTATGGAAAAACATCTATTAAAAACTATTTATATCAAGTGTTAAGTAAAAAATATAATGTTTATATGACTCCTCGAAGTGTAAATACTATAGGTGGTATTGTAAAGGATGTAAATGATGATTTACCTTTAGATACACAAATATATATAGCAGAAGCAGGAGCTAGACAAACAGGTGATATAGAAGAGATAGTAAACTTTATAGAACCTCAATATGCCATTATCGGAAGTGTAGGGGAGCAACATATTGAGTACTTTAAAACTTTAGATAATATTATTCATACAAAAATGGAGATTTTAAAGTCACCTAAACTTATCCATGGTTTTGTTCATGATAGTGTACCTATTTTACAATATGATACGATTACAAAATATCCAAGTGATTTAAATATAACAAGAAGTGACCTTAATGGTATCTGGTTTGATATAAATCTTGATGGGAAAAGTGAACACTTTCATGCGCCTGTAATTGGAAGTTTTAATGCCATAAATTTAACTTCAGTAATCTTGATGGCAAAAACTTTAGGGATGAGTATCGATGAGATTAAAGTTGCTCTTCATAACTTAAAACCTGTAGAGCATAGACTTCATTTAAGTAAAGCTGGTGGAAAGTTAATTCTTGATGATAGTTTTAATGGAAATTTAGAAGGGATGCTTGAAGCTGTTCAGATTGCTTCTACACATAAAGGTAGAAAAGTGATAGTGACTCCAGGTTTAGTAGAATCAACTATGGAAGCAAATGTTGCATTTGCTAAAGCTGTAAATGAGATATTTGATTTAGTGATTATAACAGGTAGTTTAAATGCAAAATTATTAGAAAAAATTATCACAAAAACAAAACCTATAGTTTTGGAAGATAAAACAAAACTACAAGATACTTTAGCAAAAGAGACACATTTAGGTGATTTGATTTTATTTGCTAATGATGCACCAAATTTTATATAAAATAGGTGCATAGCATCTTTAAATAATTTTAACTTTCTATTGAAACATTCTCTTTTCCAATAAAATTCTTTTCATTTGCACTTGCTACTGCTTTTTTAGCCATTGCATCTGTCTGCATTGCTACTTCTTGTGCTTGAGAAGCAATATTTGCATTTTCTTGTGTTTGTCTATCTAAAGAGTTTACTGCATCATTGATTTGCACTATTCCTGCTTGTTGCTCTTTTGATGCTGTTTCTACATCTGAGATTAAATCTATTGTTTTAGATATATTCTCATTAAGTCCAGTATAACCTTCTATCATTTTATCAGCGATATCTTTACCTGTATTTGCTTTTTGCTTTGCATTTTCTACTAGGGCTTTAATCTCATTTGCTGCATCTGCACTTCTTGCTGCTAGATTTCTTACCTCTTGTGCAACAACTGCGAACCCTTTTCCAGCTTCACCAGCAGTTGCTGCTTCAACGGCTGCATTCAGTGAAAGAATATTTGTTTGGAATGCAATTTGATCAATTATACTTATCGCTTCACTAATTGATGTTACTTCTGTATTTATATCATCCATAGCTTTTGTTGTTTGAGTTGCTAGGTTTTGTCCATTGTTAGCAGAAACAGTAACTTCTAAAGCATATTTTGCCATTTGTACTACACTTGTAGTCGTATGAGTAACATTACTTGTTACCTCTTCTAAAGCTGCTGCTGTTTCTTCTAGGGCTGCTGCTGCTTGATTTGAGTTTTGATTTAAAATCTCTACATTATCTAATAAGATATCACTACTTCTATCTAATGTTAAACCAATTTTTTTATTTTCTACTAGCATTTTTGTAGTAGACTCTCCTAAAATGTTTGAACTTTGGGCAAGCCTTTTTAGATAACCATCTAATCCTTGAGTATTAATTGTATGTGTATAATCATAGTTTGCATACTCATCTAGAACTTTTAAAATATTATCCATATTATGTTGTAAAATATCTGCAAACTCATTTAAAGCTTCTATACTATAGTTAACTCTAGGATTTGATGCTCTTAAGTGAATTCTTGTTTCAAATTCTCCAACAGCCATTTTTTCACTAAAAGCCATAATTTCACCATATGCACCAAGATCTTGTTCTAAATCATTTAATATCTTTTCAAAATTCTTATTTATTTGTTTTGCCATGATTCCAAATTCATCTTTAGATGTATCGTCTAAATGAGTGACACTACTTGTTTCTCTATTTAAAAAACTAAAAAATTCAATAAGACCACTTTCTAATTCTTTAAGAGGAGTAACAATACTTTTCATTATGAAAAATGCAACAGCCATAACTGCTATAATAACAAGTATAGAAAGTATATGAGATACTATTTTAAGTGAATCAGTATGATTCATTATTGCAATTGAAGTAGTTTTTGTCATTTTCTTTAAAGATTCTTCACTTTTATGAATCGTTCCTCTCATTTTTCCTAATAAACCAAGTTTACTATTCAATCCAATTTCATTTTCAGCTTTTACCAAAGCCAAAAAGTCTCGCTTGTATGTTTTTAAATTATTTTCTCTTTCTCCTTGTATAAGAGAAGTTTGCATCAACAATTTATCTACTTTTTTCTCATACTTTGATACATATTTCATATCTCGTCTTAGCATAAAGTCCTTCTCTTGCTTTCGTAAATCATATACCATGGCAAGCAGTTTATTATTATTAGATTTTTTGGCACTATCTTGTATCATATGCACAGAACTTCTTAGGCTTCCATAGAGGCCATCTTTAGGATGGAGTCCTATTTGTTGTTGTTTAGTAACAAGTTCAATAAAAACACTTTTATATTGATTTACTATTTTTTCAAATGTGTTTACATCTGTAGTGGAAATATCATACTTTACAAGTATCTCTTCAAGTTCTTTTGCATCTTGCATTAAAACTTTTACATTTTTTTCAAATTTTTCTTTATATTTCAAGTCTTTTCGTGCTAAAAAATCTTTTTCATTTCTTCGTAGCATTAGCATGTCAGAATTAAGTTTTTCAATCTTTGTTTTTGCACTATTTAGTTCATTTGTATTATCGATAGAACTACTTAATAGTAGAGTTAAAAGAATCAATCCAAATACCGCCATAGCTGTTAAAAGTTGTAATTTTAGTTTAATTGTCATGTTTCTTAACATATTAACTCCTATTTTATTGTTGGATATAAATCAATAACTGCATCTATATCATTTTTTGATGGTTGAACTCTAATAGAAATAAACTTTTCTTGACCATTAGAACTCTTTGCTGGATAAACTGTAGCTTTTGCCCAATAGTATCCACCACTTTTTGTAGTGTTAATAATTATACCACTCCAAATCTTTCCTGATTTAACAGTTTCCCATAATTCTTTAAAAATTTTGCTTGGCATAAAGTCATGGCGTACAATATTGTGTGCTTGTCCTAACAACTCTTCTTTAGAATGGCCAGATATGTTACAAAAGTCCTTACTAACAAAAGTAATTGTACCTTCACCATTAGTTTCAGTTACTATCATACTAGAATCATCTAGTTTTACTTCATTATTTCCGAGATTAATTGACATAATATCCCCTTCTTGAATAAGTAAAAATTATAAGATAATTTTATTAAAGAAAAATTAAGAATTCTTTCTAATACTTTATTTCTTATTTAAGAGGGTTGAGTTTCTTCTTTATTGATTTAGGTATTTGAGCCATTTTAAGTGTAGTTTTTTGTATAAATTTATCTTGTTTATCAAATTGATTTACAAGCAAGGAGTTGTTTTTCTTATCAAAACTAATGGCTTTAAATATAAAGCCATTGTCTTCAAATGTGATATTTTGTATCATAGTATTTAGTCAGTTTTTTTAGGACTTGTCTTTTTTACCGGAGCTTTTTTAGCAGTTGTAGTTGCCTTTTTAGCTGGTACTTTTTTGTCTGTTGTTTTTTTCGCAGGAGCTTTTTTCGCTGGTGCTCGTTTCCCTTTAACTGGTTGGTTTTTAATAATCTCTTTTACTTCATCCCAAGATAATGCTTTGATATCTTGTTCATCTAACTCTTTTGGAAGTTTATAATTTTTCTTTTTAGACTTGATATATGGTCCATATCTTCCTATTAAGATTTGTGTTTCTTCTTCTGGAAAGTCTTTTATTAATGCTTTAGCTTTTATCTCTTTTAACTCAGCTATTACCACTAAGGCTCGATCTAACTCTACTGTATAAGGATCATCTTCTTTTAAACTAAAGTATTCACTTTTAATCTGTAAGTAAGGTCCAAATCTACCTATATTTACCTTGATATCGTTTCCATTTTCATCTTGCCCTAAAACTTTAGGAAGAGTAAGAAGTACTTGAGCTTCTTCTATAGTAATATTATTTACACTTATTGTACTAGGGATTGAAGCTATTTTTGGTTTCTCTTCATCTTCTTTAGTTCCAAGTTGTACATACGGTCCATATTGTCCAACTCTAGCAGTAATTGGTTTTTGTGTTTTCTCATCAATTCCAAGTTCTCTAATATCAGAAAATTTGGCTCTGGGTGCGTGTTCTTCTTTGTATTCTATATTTTTTACAAATGGTTCATAGAACTCTTTCATAACATCTTGCCAAGCAATTTCACCTTCTGCAATCTGGTCAAATTCCTCTTCAACATGAGCTGTAAATCCAAGGCTAACTATATGCTCAAAGTGTTCAACTAAAAAGTCGTTTACTACTGTACCTATTAAAGTAGGTTTTAGTTTTTTATCTTCTGTTTTTATAATATATTCACGAGCTTGAATAGTAGCAATTGTAGGAGCATATGTAGAAGGTCTTCCAATACCTTCTGCTTCCATTTTTTTAACTAAAGAAGCTTCTGTATATCTAGCAGGTGGTTTTGTAAAATTTTGCTCTGTGATTAAATTTTCAAGATTTAAAACAGTCCCTTGTTTAATTGTTGGTAAAATCTTTTCTGTATTATCTAAAGCAGCTTCTGGATCATCACTTCCTTCTGTATAAGCTTTCATGAAACCTGCAAATACTATTCTAGTACCTTTTGCTTGGAATTCATATTCACCATTTTTTCCTGCTTTGATTTTATATGTTGTATTTGCAACTACTGCTTGCGCCATTTGTGTTGCAATTGTTCTTTTCCAAATAAGACTATATAGTCTATATTGGCTATGGTCTAAATATGGTTTTACATCACTTGGTTTTAGTGCTAAGTTAACTGGACGAATCGCTTCATGGGCTTCTTGAGCACCTTTTGCTTTACTTTTATAATGTCTTGGACTTTTTAAAGAATAATCACTTCCATATTCTGATTCAATAACCTCTTTAGCTGCACTTGTAGCAAATGTTGAAAGATTCACACTATCTGTTCTCATATAAGTGATAAGACCACCAGTATGTCCAGGAACCGTAACACTTCCTTCATAAAGTTGTTGAGCTACAATCATAGTCTGTTTTACACCAAAGCCAGCTTTTCTACTAGCCTCTTGTTGTAAAGTTGAAGTTGTAAAAGGGGGAGCAGGGTTTCTTTTACTCTCTTTTTCTTCAATATTCTCAAGTACATATTGACCTTGTTTACAACTAGCTTCGATTAAGTTTGCTTCTTCTTCGTCGTTTACTTTTGCAACTTTATCATTGATTCTTGCTAGTTCAGCTTTTAGTTCTGGTGTGTTGAATTCTGTTTTAACTTTCCAAAATTCTACAGGAATAAATGCTTCAATCTCTTTTTCTCTATCAACAATAATTCGTACAGCCACACTTTGAACTCTACCAGCACTTAGACCATATCTTACTTTCTTCCAAATAAGTGGTGATAGTTTGTATCCAACAGCACGATCTAGTATTCTTCTTGCTTGTTGCGCATCCACAAGGTTTTGATCTACATCTCTTGGATTTTCTAAAGCCTCAAGTATAGCAGTTTTTGTAATCTCATGAAAAACTATTCTTTTTATTGGATTTTTTTGGATTTTAAGGGCAGGGATAAGATGCCAGGCAATAGCTTCTCCTTCCCTATCCTCATCGGCCGCGAGGTAGATAACTGTATCTTTTGTTATCTGTTTTTTTAATTCGGCAATAATTTTTGTTTTGTCTCTTGAAACCATATATTGTGGCTCAAAATTGTTCTCTGGATCAAATCCTAATTTTGATTTTGGAAGATCTCGTACATGACCCATTGATGCCATAACTTTATAGTCACTTCCTAAGAATTTTGAGATAGTTCTAGCTTTTGCTGGAGACTCCACAATAACTAAGTTTTTCATTGATTGCCTTTTGTTTTAGTTAAATTTAAAGCGAATACTAACATAAATTTATTTAATTCATATTAATTCAATCTATATATTAGTATTTCATCTCTTCTGGTCTTCCAAAATAAAATCCTTGCGAATAATCTACGCCAATTTTTTCTAGGTAATTAAATATCTCTTCATTTTCCACATATTCTGCAATTGTTTTGATGTTTTGTTTTCTTGCAAAGTCAACAATTGTTTCTACAACATTTCTACTATAGGTATCTTCAATAATGTTTCTTATAAGTACACCATCTATTTTTATAATATCAGGTTCAAATTCTAATAGTCTTTCAAAGTTTGAATATCCTGCGCCAAAATCATCAATAGCTATTAGTATACCCATAGCTTTGATAGTTTTAATGAATTTTTTTACTCGTGTCATATCTTTTATATTTTCATCTTCAAGTAATTCGAATATGATTTTTTCTTTATGATCTTTATATTTATCTAGTAGATTAAATATAAAACTTACTGTTTCCTCTTTTTCTAAATCAATTACAGATAAATTTATAGATAGTTTTGTTGTTACATGTTCTAACATCTTAAATGTATTTTCTAAAACTCTATGTGTAATTTTATTGTAGTAGTTCCCTTTTTTTGAGGCACCTAAAAACTCAAATGGTGATATGATATTGTCATTTTCGTCTATGAGTCTTACTAGTGATTCATATTTCTCTATTTCTCTAGTTTTATTATTAATAATAGGTTGAAAGTAAGATACAATTTTATATTCTTCTAAGGCAATTTTTACCATTTTTATAACTTCTATATTTTTTCTTGCTTCCTCTTGGTCTTTTATTGAGAAGTCATTTGATGAACAAATAATAAGTCTTTTATTGATTGATTCTTCTAGTCCTGATTTTGCATCTTCATAAAGCATATGCTTACCAAATGAATAACTCAAGGCAATATTAAGATCATACTCTATTCCATCTATTTCTAAAATAGAGCTTTTTACATTTGATACAAATTTATTTAAGTACTCTTCTATATTGATTTCTGATTCTAAAAATTTATCAAAATCAGTTAGTAACGCAAATTGTCCATTATTTAAACTAAATACATTTTCAAATATATATTCTTGTGGTAAGTAAGAAAGTAAGTTATATCCAAACTCTTTTTCTATTTGATTTACTGTTGAAGCACTATAAAACTTTTCTAATATATTATAATCTTCAATTTGTATCAATATTAATAAAGATAAGAAGTTTGATTCTATTTTATTTAAAAGTGGTTTTTTATCTCCAGCCATAGTACTAATATGGTTTCTTATTGAGATGTATTCAATTACATTACCGTCTGTATCAAGTATAGGTCTTATTGTTGACTTTACATAATAAGTTATTCCTGTTTTGGATATGTTTTTAAGTATTCCTGTCCATTCTTCTTTTTTTACAGCAAGTTTATTCCACATCGCTTTATATATTTCATCATCATTATCAGGATGCTTTACTATACGATGATTTTGCCCTAGAAGTTCTTCTTTTGTATAACCAGAGATTTTACAAAAGTTATCATTGGTATAAGTGATGTTTCCATCCATGTCAGCTTTTGACATAATAGAATTTTTATCTGCTATATCTTGATATTGTTTTAAAAGATTTAAATCATATTTATTAAATCTATTTTCTTGATTTAGAGATAGTTTTTTATTAAGTTTTTCAAATAAAGTAATTAGCTCTTTCTCTTCTATGGGATTTTGTATATATCCATCTATATTAAGATTGATTATTTCTCTAAGTGTTTGATTTGATTGGTCTGAAGATACTATGATTACAACAGTATCTACTTTTGATAGTTTAATGGTATCTANTAAAGTAAATTTTTCTTCATAATTATTTTCTAACTCTACAATAACTATATCGAAATCTTGACTATTAAATGTATCGAGTGCTTTTGAATAGTCTTTTTCAATTGTAATATTTTTGAATAGATTATAATAATAATGATTTTCGGAATTGGAGTCTTCATCTATTAACAAGAGATTTAAGTCACCTATATATTCAGGTAGTTGATTAATCATTGCGTACAAATCCTTATTTGAAATATTATACAAAATTGAGTTGAATATAAACTTACTTTTTAATAATTTCTTTTAAGAGAAATAAATCTTTTATTACTAAAGATATGATTTACTAAACTTTAGATATAATAGCTTAAAATTACACAATTAGGATTGGAATTGTCACAACAATTATTACAAAAACAAGCAGATACGATTAGATTTTTAGCAGCTGATATGGTTCAAGCTGCAAATAGTGGACACCCTGGTGCTCCAATGGGTATGGCTGATATTGCAACAGTATTAAGCAAACATATCAAACTAGATCCAACTAATACACAATGGTTAAATAGAGATAGATTAGTATTCTCAGGTGGACATGCAAGTGGACTTGTATATTCACTTTTACACCTTTGGGGATTTGATGTAACAGTTGATGATTTAAAAAACTTTAGACAAACTGGAAGTAAAACTCCAGGTCATCCTGAATATGGACACACAAGTGGTGTTGAGATTACAACTGGGCCATTAGGTCAAGGTGTAGCAAATGCAGTTGGATTTGCAATGGCTTCTGAGTACGCAAAACATTGTTTAAACTCTGAAACTGCTGAAGTGATTGATCATCATGTATTTTGTTTTTGTGGTGATGGAGATTTACAAGAGGGTATATCTTATGAAGCATGTGCAACATTAGGACACCAAGGTATCTCTAACTTTACACTTATTTATGATTCAAATGACATCACAATTGAAGGTGATATCTCTATTGCATGGTCTGAAAATGTAGCACAAAGATTTGAAGCTATTAACTTTGAAGTTATCACTATAGATGGTCATGATTTTGAAGCTATTGATAAAGCAATTGCTGCATCTAAAATTAGCGACAAACCAACAATTATCATTGCTAAAACTGCAATTGGTAAGGGTGCTGCTACTATGGAAGGAAGCCATCATACACATGGAGCTCCATTAGGTAACGATGAACTTGCCGCTTCTAAAGAGAAAGCAGGATTTGATTCAAAAGAGTCATTTGTAGTACCAGCTGATGTAAAAGCTGCTTTTGATAAAACTGAAATAGGAGCTAACCTAAGTAAAGCTTGGGAAAAAATGGTAAAAAAAGATTTACCATTAAGTGAACAAAATGAAGCTTTAGATGCATTATTAAATCCTGATTATTCAAAAGTTGTATATCCAGACTTTAGTGAGATAGCTGATATGGCGACTAGAGATTCAAATCATAAAATCTTAAATGCTATTGCTAAAGCAGTTCCAAGTTTTATTGGTGGAAGTGCTGATTTAGC
>JGI10211J34971_10003637_pt1 | contig 12329 bp, 12 predicted proteins | sample Etolagsediment_FD_34971 | JGI IMG/M metagenome (IMG submission 34971) | reverse complement strand
ACGCGCGCAAATACGATGCATTGCGCCCGATAAGCAGCCCTCTTGTCCTAAGGTCGCTTGCTGTCATTGTATAAGTCCCGTCGTCGTGGGTTATCTCCTTGACTTGTAAAGGGTGTATCAGGTTCTTTATAAAGTTTACTGGTTCTGGATTAAATTCCACTATCTTGATCTTCTTTTTAAGCATCCTCTCCAGCTTCTTGACATTCGCCCCTTTTGCACCAACAGCCTTTGCAATCTCGTTAGGCTGCACTATGAACAAAATCATGCTCTCTTTAACTATGCAGTCTTTTAGCTGCGCTCTTGTTATCTTTTCAAAAAGAGACATGAATTTCATTGTATTCATATCAAAAATAATTTTAGCGCTCACTTTAAGACTCCGAGAACAGAAATTGAATAAAGCTTTTTGCAGATAACGCCCAGCTCTTCACTAGGATAGTTCAGCTCTTTTACTGCGGTGTCTGTAAGCTTGCTGTACCGCATAATGTCTTCCTTTGTCTTTTCTGCGCAGTTATTTGACAAGAGAACCTGCTTTAGCTTGCCCTGTTTCAGCATCTTAAGGGCCCTTTCAGTGCCTATGACCAGTTTTTTGTCAGCCAATAATGCACGAATTTCCACCGCAGTCTTGTCTACTCTTTTCTTTGCCATGATATCACTTCAGTTTTTCTTTCCTTATCTTTGTAACAAGCCCGGGAAGTCCTGTTCCGACAGGGACGGGCTGATTAAGCATGACATTCTCAACAACAGAATTAAGATGATCCATTTCGCCTGCAAGCGCTGCATTGATGACGTGCTTTATAGGCGTCTCAAAGCTTGCTCTTGCGAGGACAGAAGCTTTCTCGCTAACAACCCCGTATCTTGTGATTCCTTTTATCGCACCTGAGACGCACATCGTGTCTGCAACAAGCATGATGTGCCTTATGTCAACATTAAGGCCCTGCGCCTCAATAACCTTGAAGACCTCTTCAATTATGGCCTGTCTTGCAGCCTCAATGCCGAAAGTGCCTGCAATCTCAAAGATATCATTGCTGACTGTCCTTGTCGGGTCAACAAAATCAAGCTCAAGTATCTTTTTAAGATTGCTTCCTGCGGTGATTATGATAAACTCGTCTCTTCTTTTGACAGGCAGGACCTGCGTAACCCCTTTTATTCCGCAGACATAGATTTCCCGCGACTTTTCCTTGAGCTTGTACAAGTCATTAAGGCCCTTGTCTTCCTTGCCTTTCAGCTTCAATACAATATTGCCTTCCTTGTTTTCCTTGACAGACGCATCTTTTTTGAGAACTTTTGAGATGCTCACTATCTTTGTGATTTTAGCAGGCGTCAAGCCAAGCAGTTTCATCTTTTCATGATTAAGCTTCAGCTCAATCTTCAAGTCAACAATATCAATCACGTACTCAAGAACAAACTCTCCAAGAGTGGATTCCTTCACCAGCAATGCGCATTTCCTGATGTCTTTTCCTTTATTATACGGTGACTTTAGAAAAATCTCCATCATCGGGGTTGCCAAGGTCTTTCTGCCGTCAAGAATCTCAATAATCCTCGGCAGGCCCATTGTGACGTTCATCTCTGCAACACCCGCAAAGTGGAATGTATCCAAGGTCATCTGCGTGCCCGGCTCGCCGATGCTTTCAGCACTAACAAGACCGACTGCCTCGCCAGGAGAGATTTTTGCAAGATTAAATTCTTCTAATGCTTTTGCAGCCACTTTCTTTATCTTGGAGGCAGGGCATTTTTCCTCTATCTCCTGCAAGATTGACTTGGGCAGTTTTCCAACATATGGTTTTAGTGCTTCATGCATTTTCTTATACCGAATCAATTATTTTTTGAATATTAATCTTTCCGTTTTCTGAGCGCGAGACGTCAATGCCATCCTCGCCGTACTCAAACTGTATTATCCTGTGATTGGCATCACGCACAGACCGGTCATACTCCACTCTCAAGTCCTGCATCGCATTAGCAAGTCTCCTGTAAAGATAACCAGACTTCGGCGTTCTCAGGGCAGTATCCATCAGGCTGTCTCTTCCTACAATCGCGTGGAAGAAAAACTCTTTTGGATTTAATCCGTGCTTGAAGCCATGCCTTACAAAGCCTCTTGCTTCTGGGCTCAAGTCACCTTTCCTGAAGCAAGACAAAGTCCTGCCAGAATATCCTTTCCCTATCCTGCTGCCGTGCAAAGCCTGCTGGCCTGCGCAAGCAGACATCTGGGAAATGTTCAGGTAAGAGCCTCTTGCACCAGACTCTGCCATCGCAATAGTGTTGGTGGTCTTGTCTGCATATTCTTTGACCAGATTCATACATTTTGTTCTTGCCTTGTTCAATAATTCTAATATGCGCAATTCAAGAGTCTCTTCAACAGACCTTCCTGGAAATGCCTCCAAGGTTCCAGCCTCAAATGCCTTTATCATCTGATGAGCCTCTTCTTCTGCCTTGTTTAAGGTGTCTGTAATAAGATCATTTGCCTCTTTAGGCAGGTCAAGATCAGAAAGCTTTGCAGTAAAGCCAGTTATCAATAATGTTTCAATTCCGAGCCGAAGGATATTCTGAAGAATATCAATTGTCTTGTCTGCACCGTATTGCTTGTGCAGGCTCCTAAGCAAGAACCCTGCGCCTTCTCCGCCAAGGCTGGTCTTGTCCATGATGCCTTCAACCAACTTGCCATTCTCAATAACAACATCCTTGCCGTCTCTTGATTTTCCTTTGAAATCAAAGTCCTTTGGAAGCACAACGCTGAATATCTCTTTGCCAGAAACAATCTTTTTGTTAGGCAGACCGGAAATGTCTATGACGCCTGCCCGGCAAAGCAGCTCAACTGCCCGCTCTCTTGGCAGTTCAACATCTCTTGTAAGCAGATAGTTTCCAGAGATTCCGTCGTGCAGGCAGCCCATTACGCTGAGACCATATCTTGGGCTGATCAATTGTGTCTGTACTTCCATCAGCACTTCTGCCTCTGCACGGGACTCTTCTGTCTGAGGAATATGAAGATTCATCTCATCGCCATCAAAGTCTGCGTTATACGGGGCGCAGACAGCTGGATTAATCCTTAAAGTCTTGTAAGGAAGAACCTTTACCCTGTGGCACATCATGCTCATCCTGTGCAATGACGGCTGCCTGTTGAAGATTGATATGTCGCCGTCCATCAAATGCCTCTCAACAACATAGCCTGGCTGAAGCTCTTCAAGTGCAGCTTCTTTTGTCTCTTCTGTAATCTTTTTCCTCTTGCCGTCAGGCCGGATTATATAATTAGCACCAGGATAAACATTTGGCCCGTTTTCAACAAACTTTTTCAAGTAAGCCATGTTCCATTCATTGATTGTCTCAGGAACAGTAAGTTTTCTTGCAACGACATTTGGAACGCCGACCTGGTTAAGGCCAAGCATAGGATCTGGACTGATAACAGTCCTGGAGCAGAAATTTGTTCTTTTACCCGCAAGATTATGCCTTATCCTTCCTTCCTTGCTTTTAATTCTTTGAGTGATTGTTTTCAAAGGCTGGCCAGAACGATGGCGCGCAGGAGGAAGCTGGGCAACAGTATTATCCAGGAAGGTAGTCACGTGATACTGCAGCAAGTCCCAAAGGTCCTCGATGATTATCTCAGGAGCGCCGGCATTGATGTTTTCAAACAATCTTTGGTTGATTCTAACAATATCTCCTAGCTTGTGGGTCAGGTCGTCTTCAGAACGCTCGCCTGATTCCAATGTAATGGAAGGCCTTATTGTGACCGGAGGAATAGGCATTACTGTAATTATCATCCACTCAGGCCTTGCAAATTTAGGATTAAGGCCGTATAATGCTGCATCCTCGTCAGGAACCTGCTCAAGCCTTGACCTGATCTCAATCGGACTCAGCTTTTTGTCGCCCTCAAAGAATGTGGAAGGCTTTTCAAGAGTGATTTTTTGCTGCGCAGCCTTGCAGTGCGGGCACTTCTTAACAGTCTTCATCTTTGCAATCTGCTTCTTTATCTCATCCCGCCTTGCATCAGCACCTTCTGCCTCTTCAACAGCAGCAAGATGCTTTGCAAAATCAGACATCTTGTTTTTTGGAATCAGCAGTCTTCCGCAGTCCCTGCAAATACATCTCAACAGGTTGTGGATTATTGGAATAAACTTGATGTGTGCAACAGGCCTTGCGAATTCTATGTAACCAAAATGGCCGATACACTCTTTTAACTTGCATCCGCAGGTCTTGCATCTCAGGCCAGGATCAATGACTCCCAGTCTTACATCCATCAATCCGCCGTCAACAGGATAGCCTTCTTTATCATAAAGCTCTGGAGTGACTATCTTTGCAGAAGCCATCTTCTTGATCATCTTAGGGCTAAGAATACCAAATACGATGCTTTCAACCTGCTTGAATACATAATGCTGCATAGCCTCAATCTTTTCACGGCTTATGGGCTTTTTCTCTTCTTTAGCCTCTTCTACAGCTTCCTCTGCCTTGGCCTCTTCTACAGGCTCTGCAGCAGGAGCTTCTTCTACTTTTGGTTCTTCTTCCAATTTTCGCCGAACCTTGGGTTCGGTGAATTTGGAACTTTCTGAAAGTTCCAATTTTTCTTCTTCTTTTTTCTTAGCCATATTTTTAGTACTTGCTCTTCAACTGAAGTTTTGGATAAATTCCCAGTGACTTGAACTCGTCAAGTATAAGCTTGAAAGCGTAACTTATCTCAATATCATTGACATCAGAATCGCCGCACATCGGGCAGTACCTCTTGTCTTTCTGCGCGTCGTAGATTGCGATAAGACCGCATCCTTCGCACACAGGAACAACTGTCTTGTCAGAATCAAACCGTTCCTTGAGCAATAATGATGCGCCGTGCGCCACAAGAGTGTCTTTCTCCATCTCCCCTAATCTTAAACCGCCTTCTTTTGCACGGCCTTCTGTAGGCTGCCTTGTCAAAAGCTGGATAGGGCCTCTTGCTCTTGCCTGCAATTTATTTGCAACCATATGCTTTATCTTCTGATAATACATGTTTCCAACAAAAATCTTGACCTGGAACTGCTCTCCTGTGATGCCGTTATACATTGTCTCGGTTCCATCTTCCCTGAAGCCCATTGAAAGAAGCTCTTTCCTGATCCTTTCTTCAGGCTCTGAAGAAAATGTTGTTCCATCAATATACTTGCCTGCAAGGCATCCTGTCTTCCCGGCAAGTATCTCAAGAAGATGCGATACAGTCATCCTGGACGGTATGCCGTGAGGAGTAAAAATTAAATCAGGAATAACTCCGGAAGCAGTAAAAGGCATGTCGCTTTGAGGGACAATCAGGCCGATAACACCTTTCTGGCCGTGCCTTGAAACAAACTTGTCGCCGATCTCAGGTATCCTCTGGTCTCTTATCCTTACCTGCACTAGCTTATTGCCTTCTTCATTTTCTGTTATCAATACCAAATCAACAACGCCCCGCTCGCCATGCCGCAAAGCAACAGAGCTTTCCCTCCGAATGTTTGATGCAAGAGAGTAATCTTCAAGTGAGCTCAAGAATCTTGGAGGGGATGTTTTTCCAATGACAACATCCTCTTCTTTAACAGCAGCTTCTGTATAAACAATGCCGTCCTCTTCAAGCAGCCGGTAATCTTTTTCTGACTTATATCCCTTTATTTCCTTGTCTGGAATGCATATCTCGTCAGTCATTCCGCCGGAATATCTTAATTCATCTGCAATGGCCGGCCTGTAATAGCTGCTTCTTCCAAGGCCTCTTTCAATGCTTCCCTTGTTCAGGATTATCGCGTCTTCCATATTGTATCCTTTGTAGCACATGACTGCAATGACAATATTTTGTCCAGAAGGGTGCTTGTCAAAGTCAGACAATTCATGCATCAAGGAATTAACAATAGGAACTTGAGGATAATGAAGCATGTTGACATCCATGTCAATTCTCACAGGAAAGTTGGCAGCATAAAATCCGATTGCGTGCTTCTGATTCTTGCTTCCAATGCTCAGCCTTGCGGATTGTATGAACTGGCCAAAAGGAACAAGTGTTGTTACAAGACCAAGCATGCATAATGGAGAGATTTCCAAGTGAGTGTGTTCTGGGGTCAAGTCTGTTTCATAGAATGCGACCAATGCATTCTCTTCTTCAGCAGCATCAAGATATTCTATTATTCCCTGGTCAACAAGATCGTTCCAGGTAACTTCTTTTTTCTGCAGCTGCTTTATGTGCTTTTCAGTGAGCAAGGGAATGCCGTCTTTTACAACAATCAAAGGCCTCCTTGTCCTGCCCCGCAATGTCTCTATGAAAACCTGATCCAATTTATTATCGTAATAGAAGTTGATGCTGCTGTCCATTACACCAGAGCGCCTGTCAGACTTTATCCTCTCCAGGAATTCATCTTTATTTTCAACATCCCCTACAAATTTTCCGTTCAGGTACACTTCTGTCATTTTATATGCTCTTCAGTCCTGCATTTTTCAGCAGCTTAAGGACTTCTCCTTCCTTGATATCCCTTGAGACCTGCGCCATCAAGGCAAAATTCTTTTTCAGTCCGATATTGGTTCCCTCAGGAGTCTCGCTAGGGCACAATCTTCCAAGATGAGTCGCGTGCAGCTCTCTTGCCGCAAAATTTTCCTGAGTGTTGGACAATGGAGAGCCCACTCTCTGCAGGTGGCTCAATATGCTGAGATAATTTACCCTCTGTATTCTTTGCGAGATACCTTTCCTGCCGCCGACCCAGTTTCCTGTAGCCATTGCAGAATATATTCTTGAAGTAAGCAGTTTATCTCTGATAATGATCTTGATGCTCGGGAACTTTCCTCTCTTTACAATCCTCTGGAAGTTATATAACAGATCTCCTATCAGGACTTTCAGGTTTGTCCTGAACAGGTCTCCAAGAAGGTCGCCGGACATCTTTATCCTCTTGTTCATGTAATGATCCTTGTCATCTCGCGGTGTTTCCCCAGTACTTACAGAGATATACTTTCTAAGCATCTTGCAAAGGTTGTATGCTTTCTGCATCCGGTCGTCTGATTTTGTGCCGACATGAGGCAGCAGATACTTGTCAATTATTTCCTGCGTCCGCTCAAGCCGTATCTCTTTTGACTGTGTTATCCCGATCTTCTTTGCGATGTAATCCAGCGCCTCTTCAGGCGTCTTGATGTTTGCGAACTCAAACAGGTTGATAAGAATCTCGTCATATTGTTTTTCTTTAGAAATAGTCTGCATTATCTCCTCATCCTTGATGAGGCCTAATGCTTTTATAACGACAACCAGGGGAATCCGCTTGACTCTCGTGAATGTCAGATAATAAATGCCGTCTTTTAATCTTTCGACGGTGTGAGGAATCTTGTAAGGCCCGCTTTCAGAGAATATCTTTCCAAGATACTTGCTTATGCCTGTCTTTTGCGGCTCTACCAAGAACCTGTTTGCCGCAAGGTCCTCTATATTGACCAAGACTCTCTCAGTTCCATTGATTATGAAATAACCGCCAGGATCATCAGGATCCTCGCCGTGCTCAATAAGGTCCTCTCTTGACATGTTGTGCAGGTGGCAGAAACTGCTCTTCAGCATTATCGGCAGGTTGCCTATCTGCGTGACAAAAGTCTCTCTCTGCACATTGTTGATGTGAGAACTTACCTCAATAAAAACAGGAGCAGCATAACTTATCTTTCGCAGTCTTGATTCAACAGGGTATATGGGCCTCTTGCTTCCGTCAGCCTCTGTAATCTCAGGCTTCTCAATCCAGATCTTATCTAATCTTATCTTGAAGCTCTCGACATTCGGCGGGATTATCGTCGGCTCAATAAACCTGTTTTCCTCTATGATTTTCTGCAGTTCCTTCTCTACAAAGCAATTAAAGCTTTCTATATCTGACTTGATGAAGGAATTCTCGTCAAAATATTTCTTTATCAAGACTTTAGAGTAATTAGGCACTTCCAACCCTCCTGTAAAATATAGATGTTCCTGCTGTGACGCTCTTTCTAGTTATCTTGATAATATCCCCGATTTTTGCTTTCAGGTGAGCTATGGCTGGATCTTCTTTCAAGATTCTCGGAAGCTCCTGCCCGCTGAGATTATAATTCGCTATAATCTTCTTTTTTTCAGCTTCACTCACAACTGTATGCGTCGGAACCAGCACGTGCTTTGTTACGTCGTATTTTTGCGCCATTTTTTTCTTCAACATGACGGGCCGGACGAGATTCGAACTCGCGACCACCTGATTTCCTTTCAATGATTAAAAGTCAGGTGCTCTATTGCCCGAAACAAATTGTTTCTCCAGGCTGAGCTACCGGCCCATTTTGATAGTCTCCACCCTACATCGTGATAAATTTGTTAAAACATGAGCAGTATATCTCTATCAATTTTAATAGTCCCCTCTGGCAATACAGCTTGAAACTCCTGGTTTGTTTATAAAGCTTTCGCTTTTTTATCTTAGAAAAAGCGAAAGTCACGAAACGAAGTTGAGTACACTTTCGCTTTTTGGTAGTAAAATTGATGATTTTTCAGTATCAGAGAAATATTTATATAATACTCGGGTTATGGTACTGATATGTTTGGAATACTGGCTTTTGGAGATAGCATTGTCTTTGGAAGAGGAAACAACATAGACAGAGGATGGACTGGAAGACTAAGAAAATATTTTGAGACTAAGGACTATTATAATGCACTTTATAATCTGGGTGTTCCTGGTGCGAATTCAAACCATTTATTAGAACGATTTGAGACAGAGTGTAAAGCAAGAACAGACAGTAAACGGCCTGACGACAAGCGAATAATACTTATTGGAATAGGTATGAATGACATACGGTATAAAAAAATACCAGACGAGGCAGAAACTCCAATTGCTGTTTTTAAGAAAAACATACTAAAACTGATAAAAATAGCCAAAAAATACACTGATAAGATTGTGTTTATAGGAATTACTCCTGTCGATGAGACGCTAACGAAACCATACGAAGGGCTGTTTTACACCAATGAGCAGATTAAAAAATATAATCGCTTAATATCCTCTTGTTGTAAAGATAACCAGGTGTTGTTCATAGACTTGTTTAGTGAATTAGAAAACCAAAAAGAAATATTTGATGACGGAATACATTTGAATGCAAAAGGCTATGAAAAAATGTATGAAATTATCAAGAAGTTCTTAATTGACAATAAATTGATAGATTAAAATGGAACTCAAGCTTGATCTTCGCAAGACAGTTGAAAAGAATGCCTCTGACTATTTTGACAGGGCAAAGAAGGCAAAGAAAAAAATAGAGGGCGTAAAAAAAGCATTGATGCAGTTTGAGAGAGAGAAAGAAGCGCTCTTGAAAGAGAAAGAAAAAGCAGTTTCCAGAGAAGAGAAGATACTTGAAGCAAAAGAAGTGAAAAAAGAGAGGCAAAAGGCAAAAAAGTGGTATGAGAAATTCCGATGGTTCATAAGTTCTGAAGGGTTTCTTTGCATCGGGGGAAAAGATGCGACAACTAATGAGATTATAATCAAGAAGCATGCTGACAAAGATGATATTGTCTTTCACACAGAAGCACCGGGAAGCCCTTTTTTTGTTGTGAAGGCAGAGGGAAAAAAAGTTGGAGATGCTACCTTAAAAGAGGTTGCGCAGGCAACTGCTGCTTATTCCAGGGCGTGGAAGATGGGATTAAGCTCTGTGCGCGCGTATTATGTCAATCCAGACCAAGTAAGCAAGGAAGCAAAAGCAGGAGAATACATAGCAAAAGGAAGCTTCATGATATACGGCAAAAGAAACTTTGAGACTGTTTCTGTCAAAATTGCAGTTGGTATTTTACCAGACGGCAAAGTTATGGGAGGCCCTGTTGATGCTGTCAAGAAAAACTGCGGAAAGATGGTTGTACTAGCGCAGGGTAGAAAGAAAAAAAGTGATATTGCAAAGAAAATACAGAAACAAATAGGCGGAGACCTTGATGAAATAATCTCTGCGCTTCCTGCAGGAGAGTTTCATCTAGAGAAATAAAAAAAAATAAATTCAAAAAAATAATTAGAAATATCTTAATTATTCTTCTTTAGCTTCTTCTTCTTTTGCTTCTTCTTCAGCAGGTGCTTCTTCTGCAGGAGCTTCTTCTTCAGCTGCTCCTTCTGCTGGACCGACATTAACTGCTTTCGGACCTCTGTCACCTTGCTCTACATCAAATACGACAGCATCATTTTCGTGCAGTTTTACACCGTCTTTCAATCCTGTCTGATGTACAAAGTACTCTTTTCCGTCTTCGCCAGCTATAAAGCCGAATCCTTTCATTTCGTTAAAAAACTTTACTGTTCCTTTCATTTTTTACCTCATTAAACTATTTTTACTGATTTAACCGCGCGTCCTTTATAAATCTTGCTTTTTCTAGTATTTCCGCCTAGGCCTGCGTGAAAAGCTCCTTCTTTTTGGTGCTCTTGCATCAATCCGGATGTTTATCCTTTTCAAAGCAGGGCTTGCTGTTTTCTTTACATTGAACTCGCGATATTCATTGAGTATCCTGGAGAAATTATCGTGGTCATAGTCGCACAAAAGATTGACTACCTTACCTTCTTCTCCTGCCCTGGCAGTCCTGCCTATCCTGTGGACATAGTCCTTGGGATCTTTTGGGACATCATAATTATAGATATGAGAGACATTATCGATATCCAGTCCTCTTGCTGCCACATCTGTGCATACTAATACGCCCACTTTTGCTCCATTGAACAAATTAATCGTCCTGGTCCGCTTGTTCTGCGTCAGGCCGCCGTGGATTGCAATCGCGCTGATCTTGTTTGCCTTCAGATTCTTGACAACAAAATCAGTGTTTTTCCTCGTATTGCAGAAAACCATGACTAATCCTGCGTTTTCATGCTTCAGCAAGTGCACTAGCAATGACAATTTCTTGCTTTTGTGTATGTCATAGTAGATCTGCTTTAATTTCCTTGGATCAACCATCTTTGTTGCAGATACCTTTATCGGCTTTATCATATACTTATTGGCAAACTGTTTTATGTCCTGCGAAATCGTCGCAGAGAAAAACAAAGTCTGCCTTTTCTTTGGACATGCGCCAATGATCTGCTCTATATCCTCTATAAATCCCATGTCAAACATGCGGTCTGCTTCATCTATAATCAGCAGCTTGATTCTTGAGATATTGATTGTTCTTCGTTGAAGATGATCAAGCAATCTTCCTGGAGTCGCGACAACCACATCTGCTCTTGGCAGGTTCTGTATTTGCGGGTTGATAGCAACGCCTCCATAGATGCTCAGAACATTCAAATGTTTTTTCTGTGCAAGCTGGTATATCACGCCTTTAACCTGCTCTGCAAGCTCTCTTGTTGGAGTGAGAATAAGGGCCTGCAAGCCCTTTCCAGGGATTACATTTTCAATAATTCCGCATCCAAATGCCAGTGTCTTTCCAGAACCAGTTGCTGATTCACCTATGACATCTTTTCCTTCCAGAATTGGCGGAATAGATCTTCCTTGAATCTGCGTAGGATTAGTGAATCCTAAATCATTTATACTTGTAATTAGTTCTTGGCTTAAGCCAAAATTTTCAAATAAGTTCATTTTTCTATTTTACCTCGTGTTTCTATTAAGCACTTTAAAGAAAAAGCGAAATGTTCATGATAATGATCAAGTGCTTTCTCGTCGATATTATGCTTATTGGATATTAGTGGATTTTGGTGGTTTATAAAGCTTTCGGTTTCTTGTTGAATTCCACAGTCACGCGTGAATATGCTATGCTTTTAATAGCATCAGAATAAGCACCAGTGCCTGAGCAAACAACATCAGCAAACTCTTGTTTTTTTGCAGCATCAAGGATTTTCCGCAATACAGCATCATCCACAGGATAACCCTCTTTGCTGCTCGATTCTGCTTTCCTGTATGGCGCTGTTGTTCTCATTCTCTGAAGTGCATCACATATTTCCTGATATGCATCAACCAGATCTATGCCTTTTTTTGGCATTTGTTTTCCTGGAGTTACATGCCGATTTTCAGCATAGGTCCAGCACATCATAACTGTGTTCATTGCATCTTGATCATTTGACCCTGGTTTTATGTTTAAAAGTACTCGTGCTTTATCTTCAACTATCTCAACCAAAGAAATATCTGCTGAAAGATCATCCCGCGCCTTGCTTAGCAAAGTTGTCTTTGCTTCAGCGTCATATGATTCTAAGAGTGTTGGCATGGAAATTTAAGTTTGGAGTCACTATTTAAATTTTCGTGTTTTTGCAGGAGAGTTTGAGATAAAGAAATCTTAAATTATGTCTTTCTTTGAATAGCGTTTTTCAGTGGGCGTTTCTTCATCGCGTTCAGAACTAGAAGCATCTTCAGATTCTTCTGAGGCGTCTTTTACATACCTGATTCGCATCTACATACTTCTAAGGCAGGATTATATATAAATGTTTTTATAAAGAATTTAAGGCTCAGCCTCC
>JGI10211J34971_10003636_pt1 | contig 12333 bp, 10 predicted proteins | sample Etolagsediment_FD_34971 | JGI IMG/M metagenome (IMG submission 34971) | reverse complement strand
TCCACCCAGCATCTGCGACAGGCTGGTGTCCACAATCGGCTGGTAGCTGCCCATCAGTTGAGCAAGCTGTCCCGCGCTCTGAAGCGTCTGCCCCGCCTGCGCCGCGTACATCTGACCGCTCTGCGCGCTAAGGCTGGCAAGTTGCCCGCCAAGCTGCTGGCTCAGTTGAGCCCGTTGAGCCGCACCCTGAGCAGCCACATTCGCGCCCAGCAGGCCGACATCCCGCAGCATCCCCTGGCTCGCAGCCATGCCCAGCGTGGTGCCCATCTGGCCGCGCCCGAAAGCGGTCTGGGTCCGCTGCGCTTGCATCTGCTTGCTGCGCTCCTTGGCAAGCGTTTGCGCTCGCTGCTCGCCAGCAATCAAGCGGCGCTCGGCCATCTTGGTCTGCTCACGCGCGGCTGCCTGAGCGCCACGGATCTGAGCTTGACCAGCGGCCTGTTGGCCTTGGGCCTGAGTCTGCGCTTGGCGGTACTGAGACAGCGCCTGCTTGAACAGCGCCTCTTGTTTTTTAGCGGCACTGCTTGTGCCTAGCATCCCAGCAACGCCACCTAGGCCCTGAAGCCCAAGCCCCAGCATCTCGCCCGTCCCAAGTCCCAAAACCATCAGCGATCTCTCCTTCGTCCTGCCAGATGCAGTTCTGCGTGTAGTGACTCCAACGCCCACTGGCCGCCGCCAGTCGCGTTCTCAAGTTTGATCCAGATGTAACCGCCCCTAGCGCGCGCAGGGACCCGGTCATTGTACCCAGCAACCAAGTCCCCGGACGCGACTGCCGTGCCCAGGCTCTCAGGGTTATCGCTGGCGTACAGCGTGTAGCGGCAACCAGCGCCAATGTTCGCCACGATGGCGTGCAGGCTGCTGATCCGCTGCTCGGCAGGGGTGTCCGGCGCGAAGATCGGGCCGATCAGCACATCCGACTCGATGGCCGTCCCGTCGTCGTTGGATGCCGTCTTATCGAACACCCGGACATACCCATCATCACACCCTATAGCTACCTTCCTGTCGCTGGGGGTCAGACCCTCAAGGAGAGCGGCGCTATAGGGCTGAAGCGTCGTGGCTCCGAACAGTTGCGGCCACCAAGACTTCGTCCGGGCCTCCCAGAACCAGTGCTGGGTCGTGGCGCTAACGCTCCCCGTCAGGGGCGTGATGAACACATGCAGGCCCTGGCACTCTTGGTCCCACACCAGCTTCGGCAGGTACTGAGACAGGTCCACATCGCGCAACGTCTCTGCAATGGTGTCGCGCGTAAGCTCAATCGGGGGCTGCGAGCGGCCATCAACAGTAGGGCTCATGACCCACACGCCGCCACGGCTGCCAAAGAAGTACATCAGGCCCTCTGGGCTCAAGGCCCAAGAGTCGCCAAACGCCATCCCCGTGACATCCGTGAAGTAGTCGATCTGGCCGATCTCGCTCAGGTCGCCCCGGTACTGCGTGATGCTGTGGTCGCCGCCAACCAGCAGGACATCGTCGTAGAACGGGGCCAGCGCGTTGACCACGTCCGGGTTGCGGGCTGTGTCTTGGTTTGCCCCGCCAAACGCCTTGGTCAGGCGATCCACCTTAGGGAAGAAATCCCAGTCGTATGGGTCGCCCACGGCGCTGGCGAAGATGGTGTTGGGCTCGCGGTCACTACGAGCTAGGACCATGCGGCCACGGTAGAAGGCAGCCAGTCGGCAGCCCTCAGGGATCTCGCCTGCCGTGTCGGCCTCCCAAGGCTCAAGGACGCCGCCATCCTTGATGGGGTCGTAGACCTTGTAGAGGCCATTGTCCACGAAGAACATCTGCCCATACGCCGCAACGGCCTTAGTGAAGGCGGAGCCGCTAGTGCGCGCGACGGACCCGATGCTCGTCCACGACGCCCCATTGCGCTTGTAGGCGTTTGATCCAGCGACGGCGAACGTCAGGACGTTACGCACGTCTTGGTTAGTCGTGGTGCGCGAGATCAGCGCGATTCGGTGGCGCGTGTTGAGTTCGGAGTAGACCGTGCCGTCAGCCTTGACGTTGTCATTGGCAATCCACAGGTACTCCGGCCCGTCGATGCTGGTGACGGGATAGACGTGTTCAAGCTCGGGCTTGACCGCAATAGCCCGCGCGGCGTAATCCGTGGCTCCGACCACGCCAGCGTTCAGGTCATATCGCCAGTTGGTCCCATAGCCGCTAATCCCGGTGACTCGCGTGTTGATGACGTCAGTGGTCACATCGCTTTGGGCCTTGCGGCTCAAGCGATAGATATGGTTGTCCTTGGTCCCGCCGCTAAGGTTTCCACGGCTGGGCACGTAGGCGTTGCCGTCTGCGTCTACAGCAATGCGGATCGGGATGTCGTCCGGGTCAGCAGCCCCAGCTTGGTAGTCCCCGCCGAAACACCACGCGCTGTTGTCCGGGTCGGCAGACTTGATGCCATCAGAGCCGGGGAACTGCTGGAAGATCACCTTGAAGCGCGAAGGCTCCGACGAGGTGATGTCCATAAGCGGAGTGCTATAGAAGTCCAGGGCGTAGATACGCAGGACTCGCACGTCGGTCACGCCCTTGGGGGCAAAGATCGCGTACCCCGGCTCAGTCAGGGCTGAGAAAGATCCAGTCCCCTGGACGGCGGCCATGATCTTCTCTTGGAACCCACCCGCCGAGGCATCATCAAACGTGGCGTCCAGATCCGCCCCGATATTGACCTGTGTGCCCGTAGCTCCACTGGCAACGAACGTGATCGTATTGGTCGTGGTGCCGTCGCTGAACGCCAGCGTGTCTGAGGCTTGCGGGTTTTCGTAGAAGTGAATCTCCGCGAACCCGTAGCGACGGATCCGTGCAAACGGCCCAACGTCTACGATCTTCCGGCCAATGACGCCGAAGTCGTAATCCGTGCTGCCCGTAATCGGGTTGCCGCCGGAAGTTGGGTAGCCCAGATCCTTGGGGCCATAGGTGTAGATCAGGCCCTCAGTCTCATCGACGCCAACCGCGTAGCCCATGCCAGCGCCAGCGTATGCCCAGAGGTGCTGGTTGTTGATAAGACTGACTTTGGCCGTGATCCCCTGGGTTGAAGACAGCGCGTCAACAATGCGCTGCCCGGTGACGACGTCCGATACGGTCGTGCCGCTACCGCCAGTCGGGGCGTTGGAGGTGTACTGGTTGCCAGACACCGTGCCTGCTCCGCCAGAAGTGTTGAGGACGCTAGACTGCACTCCCCACTTCCACGCCATGTAGGCTTCGACCTTCTCGACCTCATCGAAGAAGCCGCCAGATCCGCGCGTGCCGTAAGAGGCATCGTGGGGACTACTTGGCAAGCTGCTGTCCCCGAAGTAGGTGATGGCCTCGCACACCCAGCCGTCAAAGCTAGAGATTCCGCCAAGGGCCCCAGAGTTGGCAAAGTCACCCGTTGGTCCACTAGGGTAGCCGCCCCAGACCTTTCCGCCGAGGCAGTCCCTTGCGGGGGTGCGCTTGAAGTTCTCAGGCTTGAACAAGCCGTAGTTCGCACCAGACCCAGTCAAGTCCTCGTTGCTATTGACTCGGATACGGATGCGGTACTCCGATGAGCCCGAGTCGTATTCGCAGATCAGGCTAATCAGGAAAACGTTCTCTAGCTCCGCGCCGCTAATGGTTGGCGCGTGAACCTCAATCGCGCGCGTATCAGTTCCGCCGGACTCCTGAAGGACCGGCAGATCGTCAACATCGTCAATGTCCGTATCGGTAGCCGTACCGATGGGAGCGAACGGGACTCGCCAGTAGGGCGTATACAGCGCCACAACGCCAGTGGACTGCTGGACGTTTGCATTCCACTGCGCTGTGTAGTTCTGGTTCACAACGTTGCCAAGAACGCCATACTCCGAAAAGTACGGGTACTCTGCTTCGTCAGGATGGCCTGCGCTTGAGTTGCCCCAGCCATGCGCGTGGATGGTTAGGGCGATGTAGTTCGGAAAGGGCACATTGGACCAGCTACCCGAGTTCGCCATGTTGAGCAGCCACAGAGCCATAGGCTCAGTGGTGCGGGTACGGACGAGCATCGTCGTGGCCCAAGTGTGCGTCAGCACCTGCGGATACAGTCCGCCACTGCGGGACAGCGAATCACTGGTGTTGACCTTATCGCGGTGCCATTCTCCAATCCCCGCAAGCGCCGGGAGGGCTCCGCTGCCCTTCTCAAGATATGGCTGAGTTCCACTGTTTACCGACCCTACAGTGGGGTCGAACTTATAGGCCGGGAAGATGACCAAGCCATTAGGGTCATACTTCGGAAGCTGGCCGTTACTGTGGACGGGGATCGCGTGACCGCGAGATGTTTGGTCTGTGTACTCCGTCGCAAGCCCGGACGCTACCCGATATGCCTCGCGTTGGTCGAACATGCCGACCTGCGTTCCGGGGGCTGCGGCTGCTTCACTGCGAGCGTCAATCCAGCAGTGCAGCCTCTCCTCCCAGTTATTCAGGTCCAGCGGGGTCCAGTCAACCTCTCCTGAGCCCACACCATCAGTCAGGTCCCTGTCGCTGCGAGCATCAGATGGTGCCGTGGCGTACACAAGGCCGCCCTTGCTAATCGCAATCTGACGGACAGGGTAAGTCAGGTCGTATGTGGTCGAGACCGTGGGCTGGGTGCCGTCCAGGCCAGTGATCGCATAGACGAAAGCCTCCTCGTCGGATGACTTGTTGACCGCAACGAAGAGGGTCCCTGCCCGGTACAGAATGTCCGCAAACTCACCATCGTTAGTCTCAAAGACCCAAGCGATGCTTGCGGCGTCATCGTCCTCCGCGACTTCCAGCTTGATGATGCGGCCCTGTTGCCCTTGGGGGCCAATGAGCGCGAGGTAGATGTTGCCATCAGCGTCGATTGCGAAACGCTCTAGCGCCGTGAACGTGCCAAGCGGCACCGCCTCCGACCACAACAGAACGCCATCAGCGTTGCGCTTCTCAATGACCGCGTCTTGCGTCAGCCAGTACGAGTTGCCGCCCTCATCGACCAGAACGTCCAGCGTGGACGAATCCGTCTCGTTAGCGCCTGCCCAGTCCTCCGAACGCCCAGCGATGTAGTTGAACGCGGGACGGTCGTAGACCAGCGAGCTAACGCTGCGCACCGCATTGGACCCGTTGGGCTGCGCGGCATTGAGCTTTGCCAGCCCAGGCCGCTGCCCACCCTGCATACGCTCCGTGCCCGCAGCATAGTTGCGGACATTCTTCGCATCCGATGTCGTAAGCTCGGGCTGGTCGCCCTGCGCGTTGTTATCGACGCGGCCCTTGAACGGCCATTGGATGCGCTTGCGTGCCATCTCAGGGGTTCGTCACTTGGACGTGGAACCGGGTATCCCAGTGCTGAGGGCCAGACTCGGCAGCGCCGTTCTGGAGTTTGCCGATGGTCGGCTGCATACGCCCGTCACGGGCGCAAGCATCAACCCACATCTTGCTCTGCTCGATCCGCGACAGGCGGTCGTAGCCCAGCATCCCTGACTCGGCACCCTTGTCGTATTCCTCGAAGGCTCGCACACACTCGGTGCAGGACCACAGGAACAAGGGCTCCAGCCAGTTCGGGATACTGACGTAGTCCGTACTCTTCTTCACCTCGGTCCAGTCGGCGTGGTAGTGAAGGATGAAGAAGTCCGTCTCGTTCGATGTCGGCGTCGGGTAAAGCTCCAGACGCAGGATCGGAGCGCCACCGCCAGCAATCGGCGTGTGGGCCGTTGCACCCCAATACTTCAGCGGAGACACGGTCCCCGTACTCCGAAGCTCTTGGAGGTTGTCGATTGACGTGAACTCGAACTGGACGGTCAGACCGTTCGTCGGGTGCAGCGAGACGATGTCCCGCATATTCGGGAGCGCAATCCAAGACTGGTTGCTAACCAGCCCCAGATTGGCAACCGCCCCCTCCAGCCACTTCCAAGGTCGTGCGTTCACCAGCCACTGGCCGGTGTGGTTCACGATGTTGACAGTGGTGTAGGGAGACGCAGACGACCCCCCAAGGGCGGCCTCAAGATAGGTCTCGACTTCGCTTACTTGGAGGGCCATCTAAGATCAGAATTCAGTGTACTCGTCGCCGTCCCAGCCGAAGCCGTTGAACAGAACGTCGGTCTTGGAAGCCGTCACAGCGTTGCCGCCAGTCGGCGTGAATCCAGTAAGGACCCAAGCCAAGTAACGGAAACCCTGAGAAGCAGCGGCNCCACTCGTTGATTTGTCCCCAGCGGGCGCAAGCAACGCAGTGGTGGTACTCAGGGTCAGGCCATCGCCAGCCGCGACAGCATCCGTTCCGCTGACCTTGGCTTTCACGGCACCCTGAATGCGGACTTTGACGTTGTCGCCAGCGGAACCGTCCTCAAGGGCCACGCCGCAGACGTAGCTACTGCGAGGGAGTTCGCCTGCCGCAAGAACAATCCCGCGCAGAGTGGTTCGTCCGCTAGTCGTATCGAAGTACACGTTGGCGTTCTGGGGCTTGAATACCACGATTGCGCCCTCGTACACCGTGCCATCAGCAAGCACGTTGACATCGAACGCAGGGATCTCCAGGCCGTCGCCGCCTTGTTGCGCGAAGAACATTCTTACTCCTATGTGTGGGTGAGGCAGCCCCCCGGCCTAAGCCGAGGGGCCACCGTTAGGATCAGGCGTGGACCGTGCCGAAGCCGTTGAGGCCGTCGAACAGGACCTTGATGAGGCCAGTGCCGGAGCCCAGCGCCTCAAGAGCGTAACCAACCACCTTCGAGCCAGCAGTCGTGGCGACATTGACATTGGCAGCAGTGGGGTCAGCCTCGACGCCGTTGCCCACAGCAATCGCTGCCGTGCCGTCAGCAGACACGTCAATCACGCCCTGAATGGCAAAGCGCCCAAGGGCACCCGAAGCCACATCCTCCATAGCAACCACGAAGACGCCGAACTCGTTGTCGTCAATCGAAGCGTTGCCGGAGGCAGGAGCTTGAGTAGTGGTGAACTTGTAGGTAGCCGTGTCCACAGTCGGGGCCACGGCGACAAGATCACCTTTGCTAATCGCCGCATGGGCAGTCAGCGTCATTTCAATGGTTTGAAGAGCCAGGCCGACGCCGGGGTCTTGCTGTCCGTAAACAGTAGCCATATCAGAACCTCCTAGTCAGATCAGGCAACGGGAGAGATGATGCCCAGCTTACGCCGCTCGGTGCAGACAAGCTGGTGCCAAGTGTCAACCCACATGACGTGGCTGAACGGCTGGTTCGGGTGAGGCTGAGGCTGCTTCCGCGAGAAGTAACGCTCGTCGTGGAAGACCTTGCAGAGGACATCCGTGTCGATCCAGTAGTAGCGAGGAGCCTTGACCGTAGCGGCAGCCTCGGTAGCGAGACCAGTACCGTACAGGCCAGCGGTGTCCAGCTTGCTGGCGTAGATCACCGGGATACCGGCATAGAGCGGGTTCAGGTAGGCCGGATCCTGACGGCTGCTGGCGACCAGTTGGTCGTTGAGCAGACGCAGGGACGACATGAACGCGCGGCGGCCAGCCTTACTCGTCGCGATGAAGTTCGGGCTGTTGAGCGACTCGCTCTGGCCCTCGTACATCGGCAGCGGGTTGTACTGGACGAGGTGCATCATCTCGTCGAAAGCACTGAACAGGACGTTGGCTTTCGCCTCGGTGTCCGGGTACGTCTCGGAACCAGAGGTCAGGTCGATGCCAGCGTCGGAGGCGTCGTAGGTCGCCACTTGGTTGGACCAGTTGGCGCTGGGGTCAATGCCCTCAAGCGTCGTGGACCAGNNNCCNCCCGAAATCTGCGGATCTTNGCCGTTGTCGTTTTCGGTGATGAAGCAGGGGATCGAGAAGGGGACCGAACCAGCGGTGCCCTCCATCGACTCCACAGGAGCCGCGAACAGGTGGTCCTCCATGTGCTTGATGATGGAGGTCGCAAGGCGCTGCTCCTTCACCGCGTACAGGTCGCGGATCCGGCGGTAACGAGCCTCACGGGTCATCGAGGTGTTGACCTGAAGGCCGATCTCATGATCAGTCCAGGCCATGTGGTCGGCAGAGAAGCGCCAGTCCGCAACACCCTCGGTCACGATCTGCGGGTTGCTGATCGAGAGCGTGGGGTTCGGGCCGCCGTAATCGACCGCAGTGTTGACCTCGTCAAAGAAGGTCTGGAAGCGCATCCGCTCCCCGCCCTTGATGATCTTGGCCGTGCCGGAAGCCTTCAGGAACTTGCCCAGAAGAGGAGACCGCTCGGTAGCTTGGTTGATCAGCTTGTCCGGCGAGTCGAAGTAAGTGTCGTCAGTGGTTGCCGCGAAGTCGGCGAAAACGTCAGTCCATCCCATTGGAGAACTCCTTGGTTATGGTCAGCTCAGCCCGTACTTCTCTTCCAGCGCCTTGAAGCTCTCGTACCCGTTGTCGTAGTCCGACGCGGGTTGAGCAGCCACCTTGCGGTTGGAGGAGCGAGTTTGACTGGCCGACCGTTTACGAGAAACAGTAGACCGCCTCTCCTTCTCAGCGTCCCGAGGGTTGCCAAGGACAAGGCGTGCGGCGTCCGCGATCAGGTCATCGACAGACTGGTATTCCGCAGTGTTCAGAGAACGCACCTTAGCCGTGACAGCCTCACGCTGGTCCGGTTCGGCAAGCTGGGGGTACTTACCCTCCAGCCCACGGAAACTCTCCCTTACGAGGAGGTTTTCCACGGCACCCTGAAGCATCTGGTTTTGCTGCGCCAGGGTGTCGAAGACCGCCCGCATAGGGGCGACCATAGCCTCTGCGTCATCGCTCCCGAAGGTGTCCTTCAAGGGTGCGGTCATCTGATCCCAGTCAAGCGCGCCGGTCACAACAGGCTGGGCCTGCTGCGTGGTATCCGGTTCGCTCGCTGCATCAGAGCCGTCCTCTCCGGGTTCGGCACGGTTAGCAGACAGCTTCTTATCCACCTCCGACTGGATCTTTGCCAGCTCCAGACCCCACTCAACGAGGTCTGAATCCGACATAGAGTCCATCACGGACTGTGGAGTTTTGGCGCGACGAAGGGCTCGGACGGCAGCCTCGCGGTCGGCAGCAGGCACTTCGTCCTCTACGGCTGAAGGCTCATCAGCCGGGTCAGACTCTTGCTCCCCAGCTTCGCGTTCCTCGCCTTCCGCTTCGTCTACCGGCGAATCCTTCGCCGCATACTTATCGTCGTCCTTCAGCCCAAGGCCACGACTGGCCTCCAAGGCAGCAAAGGCCGCAAGACCCGCATCCTCTGCGGGCTCGGCAGAAGCGTTCGCCTCTGCGGGTTCCGAGGGAGCCTCGACCTCGGATTCAATCTCAACGGGTTCGTCAGTCACTTCGTTCTACTCCTGGCGGCCTTGGTGGCTCGCCTAGCTGCTGGGGTGTTCGGCACGTGTTGCTTTCCAGCGCGTGTGCCCGCGCGCTTCTTTTTGTTCGTTGCCTGGATCTCGTTGTACGAGAGGGCGCGCAGCGCAGACTCGGGCATGTAACGCTCGCCAGTCTCCTCAGACGGCTTCCCAGAAGCGGTGCGCCACTTCTGCTTCGTCCACGCCTCAAGCGAACGCTGCGACTTGGCCCTCACTTGTACCCGCCTCCAGCCTTCTTGTACTCACGCGCCAGAGCCTGCGCCTTACGCGCCGACCACTGACCGGGCTTCCCGTACTTGTCCGAAGCCATCAGGCGCTCGAAGATCCGCTTACGCAGGGTCGGCTTGGTGTAGTTGCCCGCCTCGTTGACGCGGCTCTTGCGCTCCTTCGGCATCACCACTTCACCTTGTGCGACCAATACTTCGCAGAGAGCTTGCTCGACGGCTTGCCCTGCGCGTCGTGACGCGCGTAGTACGAACGCTTGCGGGCCTTCTCAGAAGCGGTCTGCGGATTCTTACCGGCTCCGCGCACGCCCTGCTGACCGAACCTGACAAGGCGCACAGTTTCGCCTTCCTTAGCCAGGACCGCGTGAGACTTGGTCTTGTGCCCAGGAGTTTTCTTGGGCTTGTTGTACCCGGCGAATCGCTCGCCTCGATACTCAATCGCCATACGCCTATTCTCCCAAATCAGTTGTCCAAGGACCAGTCCGTAGTCGAGCCCTCTTTCGCGTTGTTCCGCGCGATGAACTCGCGGGCCTCGCGCTTGTTGTTGAAGGCTGCCCAGCCGTCCTTGGTGTGGTGTTTCACATCCGGGTGCCAGCGGTGAACTTGGCGCGAAACAAAGCCGTTGTCGATTTTGGTAGACACTTGAGAAAGAATCCGACGAAGGCGGCGACCATTTTCGTTGCGAATCGCACCAATATCGTCAGCCTCATCTGCGTGGAGATAAATCTCAACAACTTCGTCGTTCGACTCGTCAATGTACTCGTACAGCGGCATCAGATGCCTCCCATGATGTTGCCTTGGTTCTGAGCGTTACCGGCCATCCGGCCCGCTAGGGGGTTAGCCTGCCCCGCGTTCGCGGGCGCTGGCGATTGGGTCTGGAGCGCCTGCTGCTGCTGCATCTGCATGGCTCGCTCCTGCGCCTGGATAAGCGCCTGCTCGGTAATCATGACGCCCATGTCGTCGATGTTGAGAGCGTTGGCGGCCTTGCGGAGCATCTTGTCGATGACAGGAGCCAGCGTGGGGGCCTGGAGGCCCACCCCGGCAAGCTGCACATACATCTGCATGAACTCCATCACGCGGCGCTGGTAGAGGCCCTCGTTGGCCCGCTCCATGCTGAACGCCTCGATCTCGAACTCATACGCCTCGAAGGGCACATCGTCCGCAGGGGGGCGATACCAGACCTGACCAGCCGACTGGCCCAGCATCCGCGCCACCTCCTCGGTGACGGGATAGCGGCTCCGCTGGTCCTCGCGCATGTACCACGCGACCCGCGCCAGGATGTCCGTAACGCCACGGTAAAACTGCCGACGCACGAACTCCGTCCGAATGTTGCTGGCGCTATCGGCAATGCTGATCTCGGTCGCGGTCCCCGCGCCGCTGACATTGCCCCGGTGAACGTCCGTGATCCCGCTGACGCGCTCCAGACGCTGGCGCTCGGCCTGCATGTAGAGCATCAGTTCCGAGTGGGGTCCCCCGACCTCAAACGGCACCACCGCCTCCCGCATCGAGAGGTTGCCCGTCTGGAGCATGAAGACGCCCTGGTCCTCGAAGTTCTTGATCTGATCCGCGACCTCGGGCTCGGTGGCATTCACAGCCACGCCCTTCTTCGCTTTGCGCGCACCCTCGATGAACGCATTGGTGAAGTCGTTGAGGCTCTGGATCTGATCCTCGACCGCCGCCAGCGGCGACAGCCAGTAGGTGTCATTCGGCACCGGGTAGACACCCCAGATCACATACGGCCCCTCGCGGGGCCCAAACCACGGCTGCGGGTCACGCAGGAAGATGCCGTCCGTCGTGCCGTCCTTGTGCGCTTGCGCGCCCAGCGTGTACAGCGTGCCGTTGAAACCCTCGCGCTCGCTGACATCGTCATCGGCAACCTGCTCAGGAACCCACACTTCGTAGATCCGAAGCTCGTCGCGGTCCACGTACTCAAGGTGCCCGTCCTCGTACACCGCCGCTGACGCGGCCTCAATCGCTTCGGGACGCCAGCCAAGCTCGGGGTCCTTCCTGGCCTCCTCAAGCAAGTCGTCGCGGTCCCGCGTGTAGCAGTGGCCGTAGTAGCGAACCGCGTCACGACGGGTAGCAAGCGGGTCCCAGAAGACCGTCGTGGGGTCCAGCACCATCACACGCGGACGCATCACGTCCTCTTCCTCAGTCAGGCCCTCGCGGGCCGACTCGGGCACATACCCCGGATACGGCTCTTGGTACACGTAAGCCACGCCGTGAGCAAAGAACCCGTCCGTCGCGTAGTCCGTCATCAGGCGGTCGAACTTGCAGTCCTTCACCCAACGGTTCATCGCGTGGCTCAATGCTTCCGTGTCCGGCATCTCACCCATCGACGCCATCGCTGAGTCGTCCCTGCTGGTAACGCGCACCTTCGGGTTGTTCAGCACCAGACGCGGCAGCATGAGACTCACGTATTCGTGGTAGTGATTCTCCAGCGTCGATCCATGCGTAAGCGACCCCGGCGCTTTGTATGCCTTGCCGTGGCTCCGCTGCACCATCTTCTTGAAGTGGCGCAAGTGCTGGTCACGCTCCTCTTCAGCCGCTTTGATCTCCCCGTACAGGGACTTCTCATCGTCCTTCAGCATGTCATCCCTCTCGGGCTCGCATTAGTCGCAGGTACTCCGGGTCCCTCGTAAGCACATGCTCAGGACGCCGAGGCTCGAAAACTGTAGCAGTCGGAGGAGACAGATCCTTCTGATAAACCGCCCACAGCAGGTACAGCATCGCGTCGATGCCGTGATCGTTCACTTTGATCGGCACGTCCAGGGCGGGGCCCTCGCCCCCGACCATCTCGTACCGGCGGCTCTCGCGCGGCGGAGCCCACATGTAGCTCGGGAACTCCTCAACCGTGCAAGCCGGTTTGCTC
>JGI10211J34971_10003635_pt1 | contig 12336 bp, 11 predicted proteins | sample Etolagsediment_FD_34971 | JGI IMG/M metagenome (IMG submission 34971) | reverse complement strand
GGCGGGCTCACTTTAGTCACTTACATTATAGGAGACACTATTATGGCAGTTGTTACCAAAGAAGTTGAAATCGAGACAAAAGGATTTAATGATATTCATGATATCACATCGTTGGTGAATGACTTTGTAAAAAAACTACCTTTCTCCGAAGGTTCTGTTATCATATTTGTCCCTGGTTCCACCTGTGGGGTGACAACTATTGAATTTGAATCAGGGGTTATTGATGATCTGAAAGATGCCTTTGAAAGGCTCATCCCTCAAACAATAGAATACAGGCATAATCTAAGGTGGGGAGATGGAAACGGTTTTTCTCATGTTAGATCAGCGATATGTAAAGCCTCTCTCACAGTACCCTTCATGGCCAACAAGCCTTTAACAGGTACCTGGCAACAGATTGTCTGTATGGATTTTGACAACAGAAAAAGGCACAGAAGGTTAATATTTCAGGCATGTGGCTAAAAAACTCTTGTAATTATTTTCTTTGTGATGAAAAAGGGTTGTTTTTTAGGTGGAAATAACAGGGTATGACGAAAAAAAGAGAGTATTTTATTTCAAGCGGTAGGTAATTAATCCATGTGCAGTATCGTAAGGGGAAACACTAATTTGAACCTTGTCCCCAATTATTACCTTGATCTTATTCTTTTTCATTCGGCCGGAGAGTACGCCAGTAATCCTAACCCCTTTATCACACTCAATCTCCATGGTTCCCCCGCCTAACATCCGTGTAACCACGCCTTCTAAATGTATTAGATCGTCTCTACTCAAGTCTCTCTCTATCTCATTGTGTCTTCAGGTTTATTAAAGTTTTTGTCTATATGACATAAAATATCTTTTATGTCAATATGTTATCTAAAATTTTTAAAATTTGCTAAAATTGAGCATGTAATCCCTGTTTTTCATAAAAAAATTTCATCTCCCTTTGTGTTTTGACGAATAAAACACATTTGTGTATAAACACGGATTAAAAAGAGATAGTGTTGCAATCATGAAGGAAAAATCTGAGCATAATAAACGTTATGACCACATCACAGGTGTAATACTCGCTGGCGGATCCAGCAAGCGATACGGGAAAAATAAGGCCTTTCTAAAAATAGGTAATACCCGATTAATCGACAGCATACTCCAGGAAATGAAAACTATCTTTAAACGTGTTATCCTGATCACAAATGATAAGAAAAAGTATGATTATCTTGAAGTACCGATAGTTGAAGACCTTGTAAAAGGATTAGGCCCTTTAGGAGGAATATATACGGGATTGATGAGCATGGCTGACCAGGCAGGATTCTTTGTTGCATGCGATATGCCACGTATCAACAGGCAATTAGTTCGGTATATGGTGGATATAAAAGGAAATCATAGAGCAGTGGTTCCAGCGGTCGCCGATAAAATAGAACCCCTTCACGCTATCTATTCCCGATCATGCCTGAAACCTATTAGAAGCCTTATTGACTCTCAACGCCACCAGGTCAGGCTTTTTTATGACTCTATACCGGTCAGATATGTTAGAGAGGAGGAGATCAGGAAATTTTGTTGCCCGAGCAATGCATTCCTCAATATCAATACACCTGATGAATTTGCCAAAATTAAATCGCTTATTAACGCATAAAATAAAAACAGTAAAATGATCATATCTACCTACCAACCATTTTTTGCTCCATTTTCTGCATTCTTCGCAAAGGCGTATCTTTCCGACATGATGATTGTTTTGGACAACGTCCAATTCCCTCAGAGGACAACGTGGATAACCAGAAATCGTTTTAAAAACGACCAAGGAATCCTATGGATTACGATCCCAGTGTGGAGAAAAGGGCTGGGTCTCCAAAAAATCAACGAGGTAACAATATACCCTGAGGGGAACTGGAGAAAAAAACACATAGCGAGCTTAAAAATATCCTATGCCAATGCCCCATATCTTAAAGAGCATTTAGGTTTTGTGGGCGAGATTTTTTCAGGCAGATTTGAAAAATTACTAGATCTAAATATGAGCATAATCCATTATCTGAAAAAATATCTGATGATTTCCACGCCTCTGGCTCTGCAGTCCGATTTAGGCATTAAAGGGAAAGGGCATGAGCTTCTCATTAAAATTTGCATGAAAATAGGTGCATCTGACTATCTGGCCCAAAAGAGTGCAGAAAAATATCTGGATAAGGATCTATTTTCTCGCGCAGGGATAACGTTACACTTCTTTACACCTCCATCTCCTGTGTACCCCCAGCTCTGGGGTGCATTTATCCATAATCTCTCTGCCTTTGACCTTCTGTTTAACTGTGGCCCGAAAAGTCATGAAGTCTTGTTTCCGGAAAAAGGCCTATAATGCTTTGGGGACATTTTAAAAAGGTTGGTTATCACTTCGTGCTTACTTAGCAGGTCGGCATTGAAGATAAAGTCACTCATTATCTTATGCAATCCCTTTTTCAATGCTCCTTTCCAGCTTACATAATCTAAACTGCCAGACATCAGGTCTGATATAATTCGGCGCACTGATAGACTCTCTTTCGCCATTTGAATCATAACCTCTATAAACTCAGCCTGGTAAAAATATTTAAAAACCTGAGAGGCTTTGACCAAATTTTCACCAAAATGTTTCATGCATAGTGGCTGATAACGAGCTAATTCATTTTTCACTATACATTGTGACAAAATCTCAGCTGAATATATCGCATAATAGATCCCTTCACCACTCACTGGATCTACAAAACTTGCAGCATCTCCAATTAAGGCCCAATTATTGTTGCAAATACGTCTATTCTTTATATCGTCTGCACAAAAAAGGGAAATGTAGGCGCCTTGCACTGATATTTTTGGTGTCTGCTCAGGATAATATCTCTCAATAAAATAAATCAGCCTCTTTTCTATATCCTTAACATTCGTTTTTCCGCAACGATTTGAAACTATACCAACCGCAAGACTATTAATTCGAGGAAATGCCCACAAGTATCCTTGAATATCGGGAAAGAACTTAAATATGGCAACATCTCTTTTCACCTTTAAAAAACACTCAAGGGCAAAAAAGGCATCTTCTTTTCTAGACACCGCATTCAGTTTCCTTCTTGTTCTACTTACGGCCCCATCTGCCCCAACTAAAATCTCGGCTTTATAATCACCTGTATTTGTAAAAATCCTCCAGTAATTACCTTCACGGGCAAAGGATTGAACCTTTTCTTTTGTAAAATGTGTCCCAAATTCCTGTGCCATTGTAAGAAGGGAATAATCCAGATCCATTCGACTAAATATTGTGAATGGTTTTTCCAGGTTTATTGTCACCACTCTTTCTTTCGGGGAAATCAAGTTTGACTTCCAGATTTCCTTCCTGTCAATAGGAAGTTCGCCGATAATTGGAAACCTTTCAATTGTCTTGTAACTCACTCCTCCTCCGCAGAGCTTCTCATGGGGAGCTCGAAAATCAAAAATTATCGTATCTACTCCCTCTTTGCTTAAGCAATAGGAAAGGTAAGACCCTGCAATTCCTGCACCTATTATTGCAACTTTATACATGCTGTTTGATTATTCCTGCTCTCTGTGCCTATACCGATATTTTCACACCATTTATAGTGCTATAATAAATCATTTTAAGGAAAAATAAAATATTAGTGTTTTGTATTTTCTAATTTTTTACTAAAATAAATTGTCTCTGAACCACTACATTTTTTTACCTCTGCGAGGATAGGATCGTGCAAATACATAAAAATATTCACATAGATGGCAGGCACGGTGAGGGAGGTGGTCAGATTCTTCGAACAGCCTTAACATTATCTTCCATCTGTCAAGTACCACTCTACATTCACCACATCAGGGGTAATAGGAAAAAGCCAGGACTCAGACCCCAACACCTCATAGCACTGCATTCACTGGCAACTATTACAAAAGCGAGAGTTCACGGTGCTACAATCGACTCAGATGAGCTTATCTTTGAACCTGGAGAAATACATGAAGGAAATTACTCATTTCATATTGGAACTGCCGGTTCAACTGGCCTCGTTTTGCAGGCCATGATTCCAGTTTTGCTTTTTGGAAAAATCTCCTCTCAAATTCGAATCACAGGGGGAACACATGTTCCGTGGAGCCCATCGTTTCATTACCTTAAAACTGTGTTTCTGCCTGCCCTTAAAACAATGGGAGGGAACGTTACTGTACAGATTGATAAATGGGGGTGGTATCCAAAAGGAGGCGGTACAATTCGTGCCGTAATAAAAAACACCCAAGGCCTTACACCAATTCGACTTTTCAATCGAGGCAAATTATTACATCTTCATATTCTTTCTGCTGTGTCCAATCTTCCGTTAAGTATAGCTGAAAGGCAACAAGATCAAAGCATAAAAAGGCTTGAACATTGTAGGCTCAACCCTACCACCTCCATTGAAAACGCCTCATCTTCTGGTCAGGGCACAGTTCTTTTTTTACATGCTCAATGTGAAGGAGGCGGAGGAGGATTTACCTCGTTGGGCAAAAAAGGAAAAAGGGCCGAGGAAGTTGCGAATGAAGCCTGTGATGAGTGTATCAAATTTTTACATTCACGGGGTGTTATTGATATGCACCTTGCCGACCAACTTGTTCTTTATATGGCTTTGGCTCGAGGGCGCTCAACATTGCTACCTGAATGCATAACTGAACATCTGCTGACAAATATCTGGGTAATAAAGCAATTCCTTCCGGTTTCATTTAATATAGAGAAAGAAACCGGAAAGATAGAAGTTGATGGAATTGGGCTGTAGAGCTTTTCCCTTGACGTCCTCTCAACGGCAAGGGAAAAAACTTTCCTCTCTGCGTTCTCTGCGTCTCTGCGGTAAATCGTGACATTCTGTTAAATCAGTACCATTGGTATGATATGGTTAGGTGATTATCAAAGAAAAGGAAGTTTTTCATTTTTTCGGTATGCCAGGGCCTGACATGTAGCGATTAAGATATTATTCTCTCCCTCAGTAACCCTTATATCATAGGTTGCCGTCTTTGCTGATCGATGTATCTCTTTTGATTCCGCCCTTAATGCTCCTCTCTTTGTTGGGGACCTATGATAGGTAACTGCCACATTCAGAGCAACAGCCACTGTGCCGTGAGTATTACATGATATTTCAAAGGCCTCATCAATTAGGGAAAATATAGCTCCTCCATGGGTCATATCAAAAATATTTGCCATATCATCCGTAAAGTCCATTTCGACCAATGCATATCCTGGCTCTAATTTGAGTAATTTTAACCCTAATTTTTTGGCAAACGGTTCGTTGGCTACCCTTTGTCTAATAGCATGTATAATTTTATCATTCATAAAAATCCCTTAATGCTCCCGGTTTATATATAGATCGCTTAAGAACATTGGCATTCAATCTATTCAAGAATATTAACAAAGTCAATGACGATCATGTCGCTCCGAATAATGATAGTTGTTTTGGGTCTGAATGAATGTCGACTGGAGGAAAAATGATGATTAAAAAATGTTTAGGAGGTATTCTTCCTTGTCAATTGAGGTGTAGGTGTTAATATCAGGGAGACCAAGTGATCTTCTTGCAAAATCAAATACCTTATCATAGTCAAAATCTATTCCTGCCTTCTGGTAATACCTTTCTAACATTATCTTTGGTCTGAATTCGTTAAACTTGCAGGGGATTGAAAGCGTCGGTATACCGGTTTGCGTAATCACTTTTTTGATACTGTTGCTATTGTACTTTATGAGAGGCCTAAAAATAGTATAACCTTCCTTCATTGTAAGCAAAGGATAAAAACGCTGGGATGTTTCCATAAACCTCTTATTATCTCCAGGATCTATAGAATTTGAAAAAAAATCATTCAAGATATGTTCTATGGAATAGCTGACAATATCCCAGAGGCTATAGCTGGTGACAAGGACAAGACTTTCCCAATCATTGACCATATTGCCCAGCGTGGTCTTCAGCATCTGTTTTCTTAATTTCTGACAGCCGAGACATGGATTCGCCTCATTCTTTATATAGTCATCCGTCTCCCCCAAATCATGCCAGTGTATATCTATACCTCTTTTATTCCAATAGGACCCGATTATTTTCTTTTCTTTGCTTGGATATCTGTGGACCGGGTAGGCTCCAGCATGTGCTGAAAAACCAAACCCATATTCCTTTCCTGCCCTTAAGATAAAATCCAAAGCCAGAGATGAATCCTTGCCCCCAGAAAATAGCACCAGTACGTTCTTATCATAAAAGGTCTCCAGTATTGTTTTGTGCTCTTCCTTCCATTGATGATATTCTATGGCTGAATTCATACCTGCTTCCATTAAGATAAGGGATTAGAGATCGTTATACTGGGTGATCCGTTACTCAAACGCATTAAACTTTCTTTATTAATCTTTACACCAAGTCCTGGTCCATCAAGAGGTCCTGCCTCACCACCCGGCCCAAAGGAGACATGTTTTTTAGTAATATTTTCCTTTAACAAAAATTGATCATAAGAACCATCATAGTATTGAGCATCGCTGCAGAGGAGGCTCAGCACTCTACCCGCAGCAGAAAGAATGCCCGACTCACCAATCGTACACCCAATTTGAAAAGATAGACCACTTTTGCGAATGCACTCAATAATCCTTAGTGATCGACGAAAACCACCATTTCTGGATAACTTGACATTTATCATTTTATAATATCCCTCTCGAATAATTCTTTCTACATCGTTTAGTGTGGGAGCTGACTCACAAGCCATTAAAATTACCCCATTAGCCTGCATTATCTTAGCGAATTCGACGAAATCTGGATTGTCTTTACTCATAGGTTCTTCTACAATTTTGACATTATACTTCTTAATGAGCGGTATATGTGTGAAAGCAAGATAGCGATCCCAGGCACTATTTGGATCTATCCTAAGATCACAATCATCTCCAAAGACCGATCTCACCGCTTCAATAGCATCGTTATTCTGTTTAAAGTCTTTGCCCATCTTAACTCGTAAATTATAAATTTTCATCTCTCTGCACATTTTGCATATTTCGATTATCCTCTGTTTATTGCTGAGTGATATTGTAGCTCCATAGCAAATTTCAGGAGTAAAAAATTCATCAGGAAAATAGTCAATAACAGATTTTTTCTGCTGCTTACCTAATGCATCTAATAGAGATATTTCACAAGCACAAATAGCTGCATTATATTCCTTATCACTAGAAAGATTATCTATAAAATTCCATATCTGGGAAACATCATTCAACTCCCAGGGGAAAAAATCCTTCTGTGAAAAAAGGCTGGCATTTTTTGCTGCACTTTCCAGTGTCTCTCCTGTGATGAACTCCACAGGCACACCCTCTCCATATCCCTTTATTCTCCCCTGATCTGCTATCACCTCCACAACGATAATATTGGAACAAAGATCTTTAAGGTGAGAAATAGAAAATTCCCTGATAAAAGGCAGTAATATTTTATATACGTTAACCCTATCAATTCGCATAGCTTTTTCCTATCATATCCTTAGGCCCCCAGGGACTGATCAGAAGGTAGGGTTAAAATAAATGTTGCACCTTTATCGACCTCGCTCCTGACTTCAATCGTACCATTGTGATCTTGAACATTCTGGTGAGCAATAAACAGGCCGAGACCAGTACCGTTATGCATATTGCTCTTATATTTGGTTGTAAAATAGGGTTCAAATATTCTATTCATCATTAATTGATGAATGCCGATCCCATTGTCCTTGATCTCTATCCGAATACTTTCTCTACCTCCATTCATGGATTCTTTTTCAGTAGAAATCTCGACCTTTCCCCCTTCTGGGGTAAAGTCTACAGCATTAGAAAGCAGATTTAAGATAACCTGTTTCATCTTTTCAGAATCCATCTTTACCTCTCCTATTGAGGTATCAAATTTACGGACAATACTAATATCCTTTGCCTTAGATTGCGGCGAGATTAAAAAGATCATTTTATCAATCAGATCATGGAGGTTGTTTAACTCAAAGTGTGCTTCTCTTGTATTAATAAGATCAAGAAGTTCTGTAATCAGATTATTAACCCGTGTTGTCTCTTCCATTGCAATGTTATAGAAGTTTGTTCGAAATTCTTCATCGTTGAATTTCTGGGGTAACATCTGAAGGAAGGTTCCTATGGCTGTCATGGGGTTCTTAATCTCATGAGCCAGTCTTGCGGAAAGATTACCCAAAAAGGAGAATTTTTCGGCTCTGCTCAGCAGGGCATGTGATTGTTTTAGCTCCTTCATCTGTTCTTGCAGCTTGGTGTAAAGCCTTGCGTTCTCTATGGCAATAGCGATCTGGGGTGCAAATACTCCCAGTGTTTCACGGGTCTCCTTTGGAACGCCTTCCTCAGCAACAGAATCCGTAGCAATGACCCCGATTACCTTAGCCCTTGTTATCAGAGGAACTACATACACCGACATTGGATCTCCATAAGTCAAGAGAATGTTTTCCTTTCTCAGGCTCGAACTTTTAACCTTAGGAACATACTCTGGCTGTCCTGTATTGGTGACTCTGGCCAGGATGTTGCTTAACCGACGGAGAGGAACCCTGTAATTTTTCACCTCCTCCGGGACTTCACCATCAAAGCCAACACCGTATATATACTCAAGACATGCTTCCTCTTCGTTCACAAGCATGATTATGGCACGATTTATCCGGCATACATTGGAGAGAATGTTCATAATGACACTTAAGAGTTGATTTAAATCCAGCACAGAGAGGATGGCCTTTCCAGTTTCCTGTATGGCCAGGAGTTGTTTGATTTTTTGATTTAGCTCGACATTCAACCGATTGACCTCTTCATATTTTTCCTCGATAACCTTCTTGTCTTCCTCCATTTCCATTACTGTTTCCATTAGAACGGANTTTGATGTGAAAAACCGTGAAAAAATCTCGTGAAATCTGTTTCGAACAGGCCATTTTAAATGATATTCACAGTATGGAGCACCTTCAAAATAACAACATTTCTCTTCAAGGGACAGGGGCATTCCTCCCCATATGAGTGGCATAAAAGTATACGTGCCCTGGTTCATCAGGCATAAATCTTTTGAAAGTTCCATCTTAGAGTCCCAATGAAGACGGACAATGGCCCCATTTCTTTTTATCTCCACAAGTTCCACCTGTTTGCTCCGGTTAAATTTATCATTTATTTTCTGGGCATATTTAAGAGCCTTTTTATGGGACCAGAGCGCTTTGACGAATATCCTTTGAATAAATCCATATAATTTATTTTCTATTGCAAATTTGGCTATTTTATAGGTAGCCATTTCGTCATTAAGAATCAATCTGGCTCTTTCCAGTAATTTAATAGCCGCGGCACAGGAAATCCAGTTATTGGGATCCATCAAAAAACCTTCAGGATCAGGGAGGCCATCAATCTCAGGGTCAAGATTCCCCAGTAGCCCGGAACAGTCGTCATTGTTATATGTCTTTACATAACCTAAAATGGCCTTGGAACTTATGCAGTTTACTTCCTTTTCCATGTAAAAACTCTTTTCAATAGCTAAGGCTTAGAACGATAAATTGCGTGTACTTCTTTGGCCTGACATCCATTTCTTATATTTTTCGGTTAGCCTAGGCAATAAATCTCTGTAAATCGAAAGGCTTGCTCTCTGTACATTAAATATCCCTTTATTATCACCTCTAAAACATATATCAGGAATCATATCATCCTGTAAAGCAGGAGCCGGAAGCCTGAAGAAAGGCATCATATTAAAGAGAGTTGTCTGTAATTTGACAGTATTATTAGATAGGTTAAAGATTTCTTTCATATAGGCAAGAACGGTTTCAAAGTCTAAATCTTTAGAGGGCTGTCTGACGATATTCTGTCCAAAAACACCGTCATTATCAAAAACAACATCCGGTGAGGTGGAGGCAAGCTGGTAAAGCCTGGTTTTAGGGTATACCCGGCACTCCCCAATCTTAAAAACATACCCCCCTTGTCCATTGTTTTTTGATAACTCTTTGGCAAAGAGAAGGCTCTCTTCAAGGTCTTGCTCTGTATCTCCCGGATATCCGGCAATCATAAAAACCATTATGGGGATTTCATTTCTTACAGCTTCTTTGAATATAGCGGTGGTATTGGAAATATATTTCTCATAGTGAGCTCTATCCCTGACCTTATTCATCCGCTTTAATGTATTATAGCTTGCCGATTCAAATCCAAGAGCCAATGCTCCGCATATGTCCGCAATTTGATGGATGATAGATGGATCCAGGATATCGCAACGAGTCTCAAAATTAATTTTCATACCTAATGATCGAAGAAAAGAGAATAAATNAAAAGAGTTAAAAAGGGCATCACTGATCATCAGGGTGTGNGTGTTGCTTTGTAGTGATAAATTAGTCAAATCGCTGTGGATAATCCCAGAAGGNACCTCTTTCCTTACAGGCCGTATGAATTCTTCCATACAAAAATTGCACTGATAGGGACAACCACGGCTGAAGGCATAGGGAAGTATATCATATGCTCTGGGGTACTTTAATAACTCCAAATTTAGAAGGGCCTTTTTCTTAAGATCAAATCGCGGGCCTATCTCGGTTAAATGGATGTGACCATCTTTTTTCCATGCCAAGTTCGGAATAGTATCATCTATAGGGTTTTTGGCCTTTTCCAAAAGTTCAATTATCTTAAGAGCGGGTATCTCACCTTCACCGATCACTATCAGGTCTACTGCCGATGTTCTGGAAAATATCTCCTCATAGTAGATGGTTGGAAAATAGCCACCTAAAAAAATAAAAATATTTTGATCATACCCTTTAATGAGCTCACATAAATGGATTGCCTCTTCTGCTTGAGCAATAGCCGTACACGAAACGCCTATACCCTTTGGTCTTATTTCTGATAATTCTTTGAGAAATTCTTGATATATCTGTTTTTTTCCTTTTTTGGTAAGGGGTAGACCATAATCCATAGGCATAGAAATAATCCCAATTTCTACTTCAGGGATATTAAACGTTACAAAACTTGCTATCTCCATAAGGGGTAATGGGTATGCAGGCACATACATATCTATATTCTTAGAAATCGGCTCAATTAATAAAATCAAAAGAATCTCCTGCTTAAAATGAAGTGTAACTGTTTTCGATAGCTTGATACATTATCATGAAATCCTGCTAAATGCTGGTTTCACCAATGAGGGAGATTTTGGTATTTCAACCTTGGTACCAGGAACGGAAGGCATTCTTAAATCAAGATATTTTCTCCATTGATACCATTCTTCAGGGTGCTCGTATATGTACCGCTCTAAAAATTTCAACGCCACTTCTCCAATAGACATATTTACGGAGCGCCTGAATTGTTTTGCTATTTCTTCCCATGAAGTTATAACAAATTTATATCGCTGGTTTGAGTCTCTATGTATAATACCAAACACAATAGAGGCGTCTCTCCTTTTCAATAAAATATTTATAGTCTTGTCCAAACTAATCTTTTTACCCAAAAAAAGCATTTTATTATGNCGAGAAGGTCTCCATTCATCTATCTCATCACAATGTGTAATTATAATTCGATTCTCTTTCAGGCTATCATAAATAGCTTTCANAATATTAGAAGTATTGTCAGCGTCAATAATTTTCGCTGAAAATTTGTCTGCTTTCCTAATCGATATATCCCGTAAATAGTTTGACGAAAATCTTACGATGGTCGTTACAGGATAATTTTTTGCAGCCAGATAGCCTGGGGTAAACTCAACACCTCCAAAATGGGCTGTAATTAATAATACTCCTTTTCCTATGTCAAGCCCTTCTTCTATCACCTTGAGCCCTTCACTTTCCATGTTTCGATGAAAAAAATCTTCTAACATTTCAGCAGAGGAAAAAGCATTAAAGAGTTTTTCATAATAATGAGATATTATCCCATGAAAGACATTCTTTTTGATGGTTTTCATTTCGAATTTGTTTCTACAGTCTTTAAATACGGTTTCAATGGCTTCTTCGATTTTACGTTTCTCTTTTCTATTGAAGAAAAAGTATAATTTTCCAAGAATGATGATATAAAGAAAGGCAACTCCCCAACTCAATCTCTTATAAAGAAAAATGTTAAACCTCAACTGCAAAATTTTGCTCAGGCTTATGTGCATAATACTTACCCACAACTTTTAATTAGCTGATTCTAATTTGATACTCTCAATATGTATGCCAACTTGTAAATTATCAGAATCCTCCCCAAAAATGCCCCTAATAATACTTGGAGTAAGTTATTAATTTGAATCTAAAGAAAATTAGGTATAATATGCACAGAAATATGTGCAAGCATGCACAAAATTATGTGCAATTCTTAAAAATTTATCTTGATATGCCTGGCTTTATCTGGAGCGAAAATCTGTTTAAGCTTTGTCAATATGTCCCCTTAACTGTGCAATAAAAATGTCCCCTCTAAGCTGCTGAAGCCATATACACCCATTGCTCTTCAGA
>JGI10211J34971_10003634_pt1 | contig 12338 bp, 10 predicted proteins | sample Etolagsediment_FD_34971 | JGI IMG/M metagenome (IMG submission 34971) | reverse complement strand
TTTTTAGCAGAACAATTTCAAGAGATTTTAAAAGATGATAAAGTAGATTATATACATATAGCTATTTTATTTAAAAAACTTTCAGATGGATATACACAAAGTTATAGAATGAAAAAATTTGATAAAAGTAATGTAATTGATGATACTATTAATTTATTTTTAAATGGTCTTTTAAAATCTTAATAGCATTATTAATATATTAAAAAACCCAAGTTAATATAACTTGGGTTTTTTTATGTGATAGATTTTACTTTTTAAGTTTATCTGCTCTTGGATAGATAAATACAGCTTTTCTAAGTACTTGTATCTCTTCAGGATTTTCTATAGCATATGCTTTAAGTGTAACTGTAAGAGGTGTATCTTTTAAATTACTATCAACTAATCTTTGGCTCGTAGAAAGTTGAATTACTTTTTTTGTTATTTTATTGTGACTTAATTTAAATGGAGTAAATCTTTTTATCTCAATTTTACCAGCATATTCACCAATAATTTCTAAGTTATATGTATAGTTTTCTTTTTGAGTATTTTGGAATAATAATACAAAGTTATTTGCTACAACACCATGATCTCTTATTTTATAAAGCTCTGTTGTTTTATTGATGTTTAGAAGCATATATTCTTTTTTACCACCCATAACAAATAACATTCCAACAATGATAACTAGAGCAACAGCATACATAATAGTTTTACCTCTAATTAGCTTTGTTTTTGTATCATTTTCTATCTCGTTAGTACTTGTCCATTGAACTAGCGATTCTTTTCCAAGTTTTCCCATAACTGTTGTACATGCATCAACACATTCCAAACAGTTTATACACTCTAATTGAGCACCTTTTCTAATATCAATATGTGTTGGACAAACTGTAACACAACTTTGACATGCTGTACATTCATCAGTTTCATTTGCTAAATCTTTTTGTTTAAAAACAATTTTTTCTTTGTTTTCATCATAAATATTTCCACCTCTTTTTGTACTGTATATTGCTTGAATTGTATCATCATCATATAATACAGACTGTACTCGAGAATAAGGACAAACATATACACAAAAATTTTCTTGTAAAAATACTACATCATATACTAAGAAAGCAGCAACACCTACTATAAATCCAAGTAGTATTGTATGATCCATTGGATTTTGCATATAAGTAAAGAAATCAGCAGGTGGAACAAAATACCACATAAAATCAGCCGCTGCTAATAATGCTAATCCAAACCATAGAAGTATTGCTATAATTTTTTTAGAAGCAACTTTCGGATCTTTCCAATCTGGTTCTTTTTGTTTATTTTTAATTTTTCTAAGACCTAGAAGCTTTCCTTCAATTAAATCTCTATAAATAACTCTAAATACTGTCTGAGGACAAGCCCATCCACACCAAGCACGACCACCAATTGCAGTTACAGCAAAAATACCAAGAAACATTAACATTAATAAAAATGGCATCATATATAACTCTTGCATATCAAATGCAACACCCATTAAATGTAATTGTTTTTTATCAAATGATAATAAAAATACTTGATTCCCACCTATTTGAATAAATGGTGTACCTACAGCCACCACAGTTGCTAGTGCATATGCCCAATATCTTTTAATTCTGTAAGCTGTTGCTTTTACACTTTCACTCATAATTAAATCCTTTTAAAAAGTTTATTTTGTATTATATATTATTACATCTTATATTTACCATAAATAATACTAATGTTTTTATTTTTATTATTATAAATAAGTATTATATAACTATATTCCTAATATAATCTGTACATGAACAATTTTGATATCCTAGTAGAAAGTAGAAAAAACTTACTTGCATTTAGTGCAGGAGTTGACTCAACTGCTTTATTTTTTTTATTATTAGAAAATAACATCCCATTTGATATAGCAATAGTAGATTATCAACAAAGGACTCAATCAAAAGATGAAATTATATATGCCACACAATTAGCACACAAATATAATAAAAAATGCTTTATTTCTAACTATCCAGAAAATAAAAAGTTTTGTGAAAAAGATGCGAGAGATTATCGGCATAATTTTTTTGATGCTATTATTATTGAAAATAATTATGAAGCACTATTAACAGCTCATCAACTAAATGATAAACTCGAATGGTTTTTAATGCAACTTACCAAAGGTGCAGGATTGAGTGAACTTCTAGGGATGGAAGAGATTAGTTATAAAAACAAATATACTATACTCAAACCTTTACTTCAATTTAGTAAAAATGATTTAAAAGTATATTTAGATTCTAACAAAATAAAGTATTTTGAAGATGCATCAAATAGTGATCAAAAGTACAAAAGAAACTATTTTAGACATAACTTTAGTGATAAACTCATAAATGAGTTTCAATCTGGTATAACAAATAGTTTTCATTATTTAGAAAATGACAATAACTCTTTATTTAAAAATATTAGCGTACAAAAATACGAAGAGTTATCCATCTATGCATTTGATGGTGACTTAAATGTTGGGATAAGAATTATTGACAAAGAATTAAAAACAAGAGCTATTATGATATCTCAAGCGACAAGAGAAGAGATTATCGAAAAAAAAGAGCTTGTAGTATCTCATAAAGTTGCAGTGAGTATTACTTCTGGCAATATCTATATTGCTCCACATATTAAAATAAAAATGGNAAAAAAATTTAAAGANAAGTGTAGAGTAAATAATATTCCAAAGAATATTAGACCTTATCTGTCTACACTAAATAATTTTACTTTTTAGGTTGTACAGGTTTTTTGTTTACTTGGTGTAGCTGAATATTATATTTCACTTCTAATCCATTATTTACTTTCGCAAAAGTAACTGGGTAATTTAAAGTTATACTTAAGTCCTGTCTATTTAAAGCTTCAATAAAATTAAAAAAATCTTTTGGATCTTTTACCAATGATTCGATTGTGAAGTTATAAGTTAAATACTCATTCTTATCTTTTGAGATATAATTTACCTTAGAAACAGTTGGCAGAAGTGTCACTAAGTATTCTGTTCCTGCTGAAGTTGATAAAAATCCTTCTTTTTTATACTCTTTATGATTCATTATAGTTTTTTTATCTAATATCACATTGTTTTCTATAATACTATTAATGACAGCTTTATTTTGATGTTTTAGTAAAATCTTTGATTCTTTGTAGATATTTAATAGTTTTGCTTGCATATCTTCCAATGATGATGTATTTGCAATAAAATTACATACATAAGTAGAACCATCTTTTAAAATCTCTAAATCTTTTAATATACCATCATAAGGAACAACATCAAATAACATATAAATATCTTGTAATGTACTATTATTTTGACTAATATGATTTGGAAGCTCTATGATTTTCTCCACTACAAGCTCTTCTTTCACTAAAGGTGTTATAGGCTCTTTTTTAATAAGCTTATTTACTTCCTTTTTTTGAGCTAATTGTATATTTTTCTCTATAGATTTTTCTATTTTATTATCTTCAATCTTATAGTATAAAACTGTAGCTACTGCAGCAATACTTAACATTGCTAATAAAATCCAAACAATCATATTGCTTTTTTGCTTTTTAGCTCTTTCATTTGTAAAACTATATTTTTGAGAATTATCTTTTAAATTAATATTATCAATATACTCTTCTATATCAATTGACTTATGATTTATTTTTACCATTATGGTTTCATACAATGATTCGATTTGCTCATCTGTTAGTGGTTTTAATGAATAAAGCAATTCAACTTTCTCTAGAAAATCTACACCTTCATTTTGTGTATAATATTCTTGAACTACATCATTTAAAAATTGTTGTATCTCTAAGAAGTGAACCTCTTCATAAAGCTTTTGTCCAACGATATCATCATCTGAAAACTCTTCATCTTGAATCTCATCAAATGCTGTAAGTTCTTTAATTTGACTAAATGTAATTTGCTTTAAATTATTTACAATGATTACATATACCACATTATTATAAATCAATACATTTAACGAGTTTTTTACACTTTGATCTTGTATATATTCATACAATAAACTCATTGGAGATATAATATAATCTATCCCACTATTAGTAAAATATCTACTTGCAGATACTATCTCATTTTTAGGAATTACTACACTGTAGTTATTATCTAATACTACAGCTTCATATCCAATAACATCAACATTTGAACTAGGAATTATTTGTTGGTTTTCACCTTCAAATAAAGAGGTAAGGTATGTATTAGGAATATTTTTTTGTAAAGTATCTAAACGGAATAAAGCATCTTCAGGCATGTTTTCATCAGTAATTAAAAATGTTGATTGTTCTTGTTTAACTATTTTTTTATCTTGAAATGTTTTATAATCTAACTTTAACTGTTTATTTTGCTTTAAAATATTTATATATTGTTTTTTATTATTACCAAACACTTTATTCCCCTAGTTATTTGTTTAATGGATGTGCAGTATTATACTGTTTTAATTTTGTATTTGTGTTTAACTTAGTATAAATTCCTGTTGCTTTTAAACTACTGTGCCCTAGAAGTTGGCTTATATCATTAATCCTTGCACCATCATTTAGTAAGTCTGTTGCAAACGAGTGCCTCAATTGGTGTGGAGTTACTTTAATACCAATTTTTTTAAATGCTTTTTCAATTTTATATTGTAATTGTCTCGAACTTAATACCTTATCTTCCTTTTCAAATAAAAATTCTTTTGGTGTATATAAATGAAGATATTCATTCAAAACACTATTTACTACATCATTAGATGGTATCTCTCTTTGTTTATTCCCTTTTCCTCTTACGGTTATAAACTCTTTTTTTATATTTTCTAGTTTTAAAGTGGCTAGTTCAGAGATACGAAGTCCAAATGAATATATGCATAATATAATTAATTTTTCCTCTATATCTGCTTCATTAAGGCTTTCAAATATATTTGATGTTTGTATAGGTTTAGGTAAAGTTTGAGGTGTTTTGATTGTATTAGCACCTTGCAAGTGAACTATAATATCTTTGCTTTCCAAATAATGCATAAAGCTTTTGATACTTGATAATTTTTTATTGATAGTTTTTGGATTTTGTTGTGATATTGCAAGTCTATATTTTGTGATATCAAATATTATAGAACTGTTTTCTTCATGTATTTCGCTTTGTTTTATCGCTTCAGTTATTGGTGTTTTATATGTTTTTACTGTAAGTATAGAGTAGTTTTTCAGATTTAATAAATATTCACAAAACTCTTCTAAATACTTATTAAATTTTTCTTTCATCTTATTTGTCTAGTTGATTCACCATAAGTTTATCATGTATGAGTTTTTTTGCATCTTCAAGCTCAAGTCCATCTACGCTAAATGGTTCCCCAACATAAAAATCAATTCTTCCAAATGGTTTTGGAACTATAAATTTATCCCATGATCTCATCATCCAGTATTTTGTTGGAATGGTACTAAATGTAAGAATCTTTGAATTTGTTTTTTGTGCAATGACAACTACACCATCAGCAATACTAAATATTGGCCCCTTAGGACCATCAGGTGTAATAGCAACATCAGCTTCACCTTTTTTCAATGCTTTAATTGCGCCAATCATCGCTTTTGCTCCACCTCTTGTAGATGAACCATCAAATGAGCCAGTACCAAGATATCGTACTATTTTTCGTATTGTTTCACCATCTCTATGTTCGCTAATAATTGCTTTCATGTAACCATTTGGTCGAAAGTTATTATAGTGGAGAGGTTGCATCAAAAGGTCACCATGCCAAAAAGCAATAACATATGATTCATCTGCAATAATATTATCCGGATAGTGGAATACTTTTTTATTTGTAAGATAAATCAATCTTACAAATAATTGCATAAGATACGGAACTACATTGATTTGGATATATTTAAAAAGTTTTTTTCTCATACTAGTGAACTACTTCACCCTTAAGTGATGTTCTGTTTGATTTAATTATTTTAACTTTTACTATTTTTCCAAGAAGCTCTTCACTACCTTCTACAAAAACTTGTACATAGTTATCACTAAAACCAAATACTTCACCATTTGGTTTTAACTCTTCAAATAAAACTTCCATAGTAGTACCTAAGTATCCTGCCATATGTTCATCTTGATGTTCTTTATGTAATGCAATTACTCTTTGTAATCGTTCACTTGAAACCTCATCTGCAACTTGATTTGGCATATTTTGAGCTGGAGTTAAAGGACGAGGTGAATATTTGAAGTTAAAAATAGACTCAAACTTCACTTTTTCTATTACATCAATTGTATCCATAAACTCTTCATCAGTTTCACCAGGAAAACCAACAATAATATCTGTAGAGATTCTTACATTTGGTACTAAGTTTCTAATCTTTTCACATCTGTTAAGGAACCACTCTTTTGTGTAACCTCTTTTCATCTCTTTTAATACTTTTGTATTTCCAGCTTGAAGTGGTACATGTATCTGTTTACATATTTTAGGATTAGATGCGAACTCTTCTATAAACTCATCATCCATATGCAATGGATGTGGTGAGGTAAATCTAATTCGCTCTAAGCCATCAATCTTACTTATATCTTGAAGTAGTTTTGTAAATGTAGTTTTATCTCTTTCATCACTAAAGTTTGTACCATAATTATTTACATTTTGTCCTAGTAAAAAAACTTCAATAGCTCCATTAGCTACAGATTTTTTAATCTCATTTAAAATAAGCTCAGCAGGTATACTTATCTCATCACCTCTAGTAGCTGGAACTATACAAAAAGTACAGCTCTTATCACAACCAAGTGATATATTTACACTACATCTATAAAGTGAATTTCGATAATCAGCAAAGTCATATGTAGTTTCATCATTGTTGATGTCTATCTCTACTGTACCTTTGTTTTTTACTGCTGTTGAAATTTTAGAAACATTTCTAGCACCAATTACAAAGTCAACAAAAGGAGCTCTTTTTATGATCTCTTTTCCTAAATGACTTGCTGTACAACCAGAAACACCAATTTTAGCACCCTCTTTTTTCTTCTTATTGAAATTTCCAAGTTCAGAAAATAGTTTTGCGACAGGTTTTTCTCGTACTGAACAAGTGTTGATAATGATTAGGTCAGCTTCTTCTAAAATTTCAGTTGTTTCATATGCATCATGAACTGCAAGTTCTGCAATGATATGTTCTGTATCTCGAACATTCATCGCACAACCTAGTGTTTCTATAAAAAGTTTTTTTGACAAAATATACTCTTTTTTAGTTTTTATTTACGATTATAAAGAGTGAACTTCGTATAGATACTCTTCGTCAGATAAACCGTATTTAACTTCTCTAAAGTGTACAGAGTATCCAGCTTCTTCAAACTTATCTACGATTGCCATCATATCTTTATGAGAGTTTTCTCTATCAAAGTAAAAAATCTCTTCTTCATTTTTTGCTAAAGTTTCTAATAACTTCTCAAATTTAACTTTTTTAGGCTTTGCTTTAAGTTCTTCTCTTGCTAATAAAATATCCATTTTATATTTTCCTTCTATGTATAATAATGGCGATTATACCTTTTTTGCTCTAAATATATGTTGAAGTAAAACTTCTATATAATATATACTTATTTTAATATACAAGGTTCAAAAGAATGTCTACAAAAAAATTGCATTTAGTAAGTCTAGGATGTACAAAAAATCTCATCGATAGTGAAGTGATGCTAGGGAAACTCAAAGAATATGAGATGACAGATGATAGTCAAAGTGCAGATTTAATCATAGTAAATACATGTGGATTTATAGAGAGTGCAAAACAAGAGAGTTTAAATACGATTTTCGACCTTGACAGTACAAGAAAAAAAAGCTCTGTTTTAGTAATGGCTGGATGTCTAAGTGAAAGATACCAAGATGAACTAAAAGAGGGTCTTGAAAACGAAGTTGATATCTTTACAGGGGTTGGCGACTATGATATCATCGATAAACTAGTAGAAGAAAAAAGAGGTCAATTCTCTCCTAAAGTATTTTTAGCAGATGAGAGTAACGATAGAGTGGTTACTGGTTCTTCTTATCATGCATATATCAAACTAAGTGAAGGATGTAACCAAAGTTGTTCATTCTGTGCTATTCCATCATTTAAAGGAAAGCTGAATAGTCGACCTTTAGGTTCGATTGAAGCAGAAGTAAAAAACTTAGTTTCTCAAGGATATTTTGACTTCTCTTTCGTATCACAAGATAGTAGTTCATACCTTAGAGACTTTAATGTAAATGACGGACTAGAACAACTTATAGAGAGAGTTGAAAAAATTGATGGTGTAAAAAGTGCTAGAATACTATACCTTTACCCATCAACTACAACAAATAAACTTATAGAAAAAATATCTGATTCAAAACTGTTCCACACTTATTACGATATGCCATTACAACATATCTCATCATCTGTTTTAAAGATTATGAAAAGAGGAAAAGGTGAAGAGCAATTACGAGGTTTGATGGATCATATGAAAGCTATGCCAAATAACTTTGTAAGAAGTACATTTATCGTTGGGCATCCAGGNGAGTCTCAAGCTGATTTTGAAGAGTTATGCAACTATGTTCGAGAGTATAAATTCGATAGAGTAAATGTATTCTCTTATAGTGATGAGGATGGTACAAAAGCATATGATTTAGAAGATAAAGTTCCACGAGAGATTATCGATGAGAGAGCCGAAATACTTGGTGACATCATTGCACAAACTACCCTTGAAAAACTACAAGAAGAAGTTGGACGAGAGTTTGAAGTAGTTGTAGATGGAGAAAGTGAAGAACACGAATATTTACTAAGTGCTAGAAAACTAGCATGGGCACCAGATATCGATGGTGAAATTTATATCAATGACAACGAAATAAACGAACAAATCAAATTTGGAAAAATCTATACTGCTCGTGTTACTGAACTTAGTGGAGATAAACTTATAGCTACTATTATTAAATAGTAGCTATCTAAAAACTTTTATTCAAAAGGATTATTTACATCACCTAAGTCTTCTGGATAATTTCTACTTTTACATATAGTTTTAGAAAAGTTTTCTATCTTTTCTAAATCAATATTTATCATATTTTTCCATTGTATATTTACAAACTTCTCCCCTAAATGAAAATTTTTCACTAAATCTTTCATAATTGAATCAACCATTGTAAATACTGAAGATACTTTTACTATCTCACATCTTGCATAATTTGTATCATCAAAAGAAACATCAAAAGCCCTAAGGTCTTTATCGTTCCCTGGTATTTGCTGTGCTCCAAAAAGTGGTTTAGGTGAAATTTTAGAGTTTTTGAATTTTGGTATAAATTTTGATATATGATCTATAGCTAATTGTGTTCTTTGTTCTATCTCACCATCTGGCCATTTTTTAAATAATCTTATCTCAAAATCTTCTGATAATTTTGGTTGAGAACTCACATCACAGCTTTTTACTAAACCATTTTTAAATAATGTTATATCTTCCGTCATACCATGAAGTTGGATATATCCGTTTGCATACGGTGTAAATTGACCCATACCATTTGGAGTGCCTCTTTTTCCATGAAATATAACCTCTGGCCATAGTCCATCTATATTTTCCCATCTTGTCACATAAGCAGCTTTAAACTCAACAAATCTTTTTCTTTTTAGTTGTAGCATATCATCAATAGTTCCACTTTGAAATCCCGCTGCGTTGATAAGATAATCATAGGTTTTTCTAGTTTTTATANCATCTTTTATATATTCTACTTCCCATGAGTTACTTTGTTTTCTTATATTGGAAACTTCCGTATTAAGATGTAAAGTACANTTTGATATTTCATNTAAAGATAAGGTCACACCAGAAGCTAGTTTGAATAAGTTCAATCCATATTCTTGTACTATAACTAAAGGGAATTTTACTTTTGAAAAGTCAATGTTTTTTGCAACTGGAATCATCCAGTCATCTAATGTTTTGGGTTTTTCTTTTAGCTCTTTTTCTTGTAATATTTTTATATCTTCTTCATAATAAAGTTTATAATAATCAGCACTTTCGGATAACACCCTATTTGATATATCTTTGTCGATTAAATCTTGATATTCTTTTTGAAGTTTTTCTAATCGTGGTAAAAGATCTTCTGGTTTTCCATCATCATAAGTAGGAAGTGCAATCACCGTTGGTCTATGGTCAACACAATATGGATAAAACTTTGCAAAGTCTATAGACTGATGTAGTAGCGTGATACATTGCTCATCAGATATCTCTCTATAGAGATTTCCTCCTGCATGAAGATGGCAAAATGGTGGTCCATCAATTAAACTAGGTTTTTTCTCAAACAATGTAACATCTAAACCAATTTGAGATAAACATAACGCTACAGTAGATCCTGCAACCCCTCCTCCAACTATAGCAATACTAATCATAATACTTTTAAAATATCTTTAAAATTATCAATAACTACTGTTGGGTTATGTATCTGTATATTTTCACCATAGTTATATCCATATGTTACAGCAATACTGTGCATATTGGCTCTAGAGGCTGCTACAATGTCATTTTTAGAATCACCAATCATAACAGCATTCGCTGCATCTAATTTGAACATTTGGCAAAGATGCATCAATGGCATAGGGTCTGGTTTTTTCTTCTCTAAACTATTTGCACCCAAACACACTTCAAATATATCTTCTAATCCCAAACCATTTAAAATCGGCTCTATAAATTCATAGGGTTTATTTGTAACTATTGTGAGTTTATAGGCATTGTTTTTAAGACTTTGTAAAGTTTCTAATACCTCATCAAATAAATAGGTATTTTTACATAGATTATTTTTATAAAATTCTAAAAATATTTTCAAAGCTGTTTCATAATTTTCATCTTCTATAAAATTATCAACAATACTAGTTCCACTTAAAGCTCTTTTTACTAAAGTTGAAGCACCATTGCCTACCCATTGTCTAATAACATCCTCTTCAAATGTATCTTGGTTTACTTGGCTCAACATATAGTTTACTGCATTTGCTAAATCTGGTACACTATCTATGAGCGTTCCATCCAAATCAAATATGATTAATTTTTTATTTTCTAGTTTTTTCATTTATAAATTTACTTTTTTTACTTTCATCTAATATCCAAAGTTTGGTAGTTCTATTTATACTGTAAGTTAAGTAAAGATAGTGTTAATCAACCTTTAGATAGAATTTTACATAATTTAATAACTAGGGGCATTATTGTTAAGGGTTTTACTTATTTTATCTCTGTTACATGCATACATATTTGCAAAAAATGTATTGATACTCAATGCCTATTCTGCTACATTTCCATGGACATTATCACAATCAAACTCAATAGTTTCAGAATTAAACCAACATAAAGATATACATACATTTGTTGAGTTTATGGATACAAAACAATTCAAGCCAACAGTAAAAAGAGATAAGTACTTATTAGATTATTACACAAATAAATATCATGATACAGTTTTTGATGCAATTGTGACAACAGATGACAATGCTATAAACTTTATAATTAAGCATCAAAATGAGAAAATATTTAAAAATATAAAAGTATTTTTCTCTGGTGTAAATAACCTAAAACTACAAAATACCCTCGACAAATCACAGTTTACAGGTGTGTTTGAAGTTAAAAATCCAATTATAAATCTACAAATAGCAAAACAACTTAACAAAAATTTAAAAACTATATATTTAATAGGTGATAACTCAACTACATCTATTAAAAATATTGAGCAATATAAAAAAAGCCTAAGTGAAGAAAAAAAGATTAAATTTATCTATCTAAATTATTCCGATATACAAAGTGTGACAGAGAAACTACAAAACTATGACAAAGATTCTGTTATGATGCTTATGGTTTTTTCAGCTTTTCAAAAAAATAAAAATTATATAGATGATATGTCAGCTTTAAAATACCTATCACTAGTGTATAAAAATCCTATGATAACTCATGATAGTGTATATGTAAATATTGACAATAAAAATATCATTGGAGGTGATTGTTCAGATGGTTCTATTGCTGGACAAATTGTAGCGCTTGATATCATCAAGTATTTTAATGGTACAAAAGTAGCAGATATATATTTTAAAACTACAGAAGGAAATAATATATATTTAAATGAAAAAGTACTCAATCGTTATAATTTAGATATAAAAGATATAGCAGTAAATAATCCAATAATTGTAAACAAAAATAATTCTTTTTATGCAACTAATACACTCTTAGTAAATAGTACTATTATTATATTTCTTCTGATGTTTATATCTATTGTAATTTACATTCGAAAAGAGAAAGAACTTCAAAACCTCAATGAAAACCTAGAACAAATAGTACTTGATAAAACAAAAGATCAAGATGTGTTACTTTCACTATTTGATAAAGGAGATTCTGTATTATTCAAATGGAAAAATGATCCAACATGGAGTGTGGACTATGTATCTTCTAG